>ENA-UOVV01000105-UOVV01000105.1-compost-metagenome-genome-assembly--contig:-NODE-105-length-127363-cov-17.926839_pt1 | contig 127363 bp, 116 predicted proteins | sample MGYA00238155_ERZ761577 | MGnify/ENA primary metagenome ERZ761577 (study PRJEB28898, sample SAMN06268775) | compost metagenome | isolation source: Emeryville, CA | place: USA:Emeryville, CA...
CCCTCTTGCTGTAAGGCCAGTCTAATTAATTTTTCGTGTATTGCAGAGAAGCATTGATCGGATTGTTGCCGAGCTTTCCGTAATGGATAAATCCGGTTACAGGGTATGTAAGACTTTCATTTGGCAGACCGGTATTGATTACACGGAATTGATTGAAACCACTATTCCAGAAATTATATTCATAGAGATAATATTTTCCCGCGCTCTTGACGATTTCCCAGCGAATCGCAATATTGCTCGGATGATAAATGCCGGAACCTCCGGCATTCAGGGTCATCTGATAGCTCGTTCCGGATTCGACGTTAGTTACCGTCCAGTTTCCTACGCAGGCCTGTTCAAAAATTGCCGTTGAGTCGGGCAGAGGTACTACTGTACCGTTTAACGTCTTTTCCTCGGAGAAGCCTTCTTTGATCACCTTTACATGGAAACTGAAACTTTCTTCGTTTCCGGAAAGCGATTTGAACCGAACGGCCTGCCCCTGATTCCCGAGATACTGAACCTTGGGGTTGGAGATATTCGAAACCGTTACTTCTCCGGTGGTGAGGGTAGTAGCTGACTCCTGATTCCGGAAACCCGGAAACTTGCCGAATGCGGATTCCATTTTTTCCCAATATCCGCTCAGTTGGTTCATGGCACTTATAAACCGGCCGGTACCTTCATTCACCGGGCCGTCGTTTTCGTTTATGGTTCGGAAAGCGGGTTTCAGCCCAAGGTCAGTATTGATCTGATCCTTGAATACGAGATCGGTAATGCTGCCGAAAAGCGCCTTGGTAAAAATCCAGTTCGCCCCCAGGAACTCGCCCGTAGCATTCATGAAGGTTTTTACCGCAGGCAATATGTCTACAACAAAAAGCATGGCTGCTACCCCCATCGACAACGAGGCGCCAACCAGGGCAACGCCGAGCGATGCCGGAGCCATATAAGCGGATATTCCTGCAACCATCACCATGCCCAAAAAGGCTTTTGACGCGTCGCGCAGCTGCAATGCCGAAGCGGCCAGGTTCGAAGCCGTACAACTGTAATAAGAATTGAAATCGGTGCGCGGACAACCGGACTGTAAACCGAAAACGATCGGGGCGTCGTAATCGGTGATCATCGCCGATCTGAAATTCTGGAATACTTCCTTGTTGGCTTCGTATATCATAACCGTCTGACGTTTCAGATCGGCAGAAAGCGAGTTGAACAGGTTGAGAACCTCATCCTTCAATGCCTTGATTTCTTCAATCTGTTCGATTTGTTCTGGAGTTGCGGAAGGTAGTGACGCTATGTCGGCCGAATAACGGTTCGTGATAAATTCCGTGAATTCCGTGACGCCGGTTTCCGGTGTTTTGGAAACCGTAAAATCCAGAGTGGAAGACCCGATTTTGAGGATCGCAGTTCCGGGGTTTACATCCGGCACCACAAACGCCAGCGTGGTATCCGAACTCTTGATCAACTCAACGGGCACCTCATCGAAACTACCCGTATATTTCGGTGCCACATTTCCCTTCGCAAGCACCTGAACAATCTGGAATGTGGAAACATGTTTTTGCGCGGCTTCGATTTGCGGGCCGTCCGGAGTTTCGTCAACACCGTTATTTTTTTCTTTACTGCATGCGGCAAACGCCAAAACGGCTGCTGCAAATAGCGTAAGGCGGAGCAGATATTTAACTTTCATGGGTACGGCTTTAATCCCACGAAATTAGAATGCCGTTGAGGAAAAAATAATAGCTAGTAGGGGGTATTTTTGTTGCTTTTTCACCACAAAAAGTTAACTTCATTGTGCATTGACCATATTGAAGAAACCTTCCCGGATGAAAAAGAATTTTTATGAGGATGCGAAACAGGTGTGGAAAAAACCTGAACTCGAAGCTGCTCCCTTACTTGCTCCTTCTGATGTTGCCCGGTACAAAAAAATGCTCGACATCTTTCAGGTCGGCAGCTACTATTTTTTCATCTTTAATCTGGCTACGGCCGACTTTGCCTATATGAGCCCTGAAGTAACTCAGGTATTGGGTTATGATCAATCCGTTTCGGCCCGGCAAATCGTTGAAGCCATTCATCCGGATGACCGGCAGCACTTCATCCGGTTCGAGCTGGATTTCACCCGGTTTGCCACCACCATTCCTCCTGAAAGTTATAAGAAGTACAAACTGCAGTACGATTTCAGAATCCGGCACCGGAACGGAACATACCGCCGCATACTGCATCAGGTAATGGCTTACCACCATGTGGGAACGGAAGTGCTGCAAAGCATCTGCGTCCATACGGATATCACACACCTGAAGAAACACAACATCCCTGAGTTCGCTTTGATCGGATACGAAGGAGAGCCCAGCTATAGGTTCGGCGATTTTTATAGACTGGAACCCAAGTCCATGGCTACCCGACTCTCCAACCGTGAACACGAAATACTTACCCATGTTCTGGATGCGAAAACCGCAAGGGAAATAGCGGAAGAGCTATGCATCAGCGTGCATACCGTAAACACACATAGGAAAAGAATTCTCTCCAAAACGGGTTGCCGGAGTATTCAGGAACTCATGCTGAAATGCAAATCCCTGTCGGTATGAATAATTCCCGAACCAATATGAACCAAGGGGCGACCGCTTCCGTAGCGATGGACATTACCGGCCTTCTGAACGGTGATGTGTCGTTGTCATCTTTTTTCTACCGGGAATTGTTTCGTTGTTTCCATGCCGGCAATAATTACTATTTCGTACTGAACGCTCCCGAAGAAAAAATGGAATATCTGAGTCCGGAGATAAAAACCACACTGGGACTGAGCGAAACCCTTTCGCTTCAGGCTTTGCTGGAACGTGTTCATCCGGACGATCGTTCTTTCTACGAAAAATATAAAAAGCGTTTCGAAGCATTTTTTATCCAACTCGACGACGATCGGAAAACATCCTACAAGCTCAGTTTTGATTTCAGGATAAGAAACGGGAGCGGGAAATATAGCCGGATTCTGCATCAGGAAATACCGGTTCTCCATGCCGAAGGCCGCCTGATAAAATCGCTCTGCATACATACCGATATTTCATCCCTCAAACGATTCGGCAGTCCGGAAATAAACTTTATGGGACTGGATGGCGCGGAAACCTATTATCACGACGACATCTATCCGGATAAGCTGGCTGCTGACGACGGGCTCAGTAAGAAGGAGAGAATGGTGCTCGGACTGATCCTGAAGAGAAAGAAGAGTCAGGAAATTGCTGAAATCATGGGGATAAGCATCAATACCGTCAACAATCACCGAAAAAATATTTTACGTAAAACCGGTTGTGGCACACCCCAAAAACTTCTCCGGAAATATTCGGGCTGAAATGCGAAGCAGAGGGGAATTGGATGTTCAACGCCATTCCTTAAGCGGAAAATCACAGTTGCCTTCTAATCCTGTGATGCTGTCGGGAGCTCCAGTACAAATGTGGATCCTTTTGACGGAATGCTCTGTGCATACAGGCATCCCGAATTCTGATCGGTGAACTGCTTGCTGATCAGCAAACCCACACCGGTGCCCAGTTCGCCGGAGGTATCATAGTGAGGCTCCGAGCGGGGCGTAAACAGGTTCTCCAGCTGGCTCGGCGTCATGCCGATACCTTCGTCGCTGATTTCAACACGCACCCCGTTTTCGGAATTGCTTGTTGATATGGATATTTTCCCGCCGGGGTGGCTGAACTTGAGCGCATTGTTGATCAGGTTCCGAACAATAATCATCGCCTGATCCGGGTCGGCAAATATCGGTGCCGCCGTACCGAAACGGGTTTCAACGCGGATTCCCTTTTCACGGATAATCGGATCGAGCAATTCCAATACGCTTTGGATCAGCGGACGGAGATCAAACTGTACGGGTTGTGCCCGGATGCCCTTCATCTGACTGGCGCTCCAGCGTAAAAGGTTATCAACGGTTTCACTCAGATGCGCTACTTTTTTTCGAACCAGATGCGCCACCTCCTTCATTTCCGCCTGGCTGTAATCGCCATCACGCAGGAGATACAGCGCACTCTCCAGGGAAGTAAGCGGACTTCGGATATCATGGGCAACAATGGAAAACAGCTTCTCCTTGTCGCTGTTCATCAACACCAGACTCTTACGCTGCTGATCAATGACCGAAAGATAATCGGAATGAATACGCTTGAAATAGGTGAGGGCGAGGATGATGAAACCGAGCGACATGCTCACGTTTACGATTGCCCGCCCCCTGGGCACGGCCGGCGCAAAACTCAGCTGCTGCGGCATAAAATGAATCATCACGAAACAACAGATTATGGTGAGGGAGAACCCCCAACGAATCCAATTATTATCGTACACCAGCAAGGTAATCACCAATATGTTCAGCAGAAAATATTCGGCTCCGTTCTGAAAATACATCCCCGAAAACGTGTACAGAACGGTACTGTAGATGATTACAAAAAAACGGGCACTGATGTTTTGGTGATTGATGTGCAGGAAAAGTACGGAAAGGTTTCCCAGAAGCGAAAGAAAATTGATGCCGGCCAGCAGATACCGCTGTTGCGACAGATTCAGTACAACAAAATAACTGATAAACGGAATACCCGGGAGGGCAAGCAGATTCATCAGTTTCGTGCGTCGCACTTCGATAAAAGGCATATCTTTCTGAACGCCTATACTAAGCAGATTGTTCCAGATGGCATACAATCGGGTTGCCAGATTGGAGAGTAGGGGCCGGGGGTTGGACATATATCAGAGCGTAATACCTGCAAGATAGGGGATTTCCCGGCAGTCTGTTAGTAGTTTTTCTGTATTCTGAAGGTAGTTTTACGTAAATTCACTATTGGTGCATTTTTCGTTTCCGTCGTAAAGGCTTGCGGGGCTAGCTTTGTGTACTGGAGCAGATTTTCTTCAGCAGTCAATTCCTTCCGACATGAAAAATCTTATCATATTCCTCTTCTTTTTTGCTGCATTAAATGCAGAGGCTCAATTGGTTACCATGAGTAACAAATGCTTCCGGAAAATGAAGGAGGGGGAAATCTTGAATGCGTCTGGGAAATACGCAGAGGCATTGGCGTTATTTCTGGAAATGGAAAAAAGCTGTACAACCGTGGATGCCAAAAAAGCTGCCCAAGTCGGCAAGGCTACGGCCCTCAACGGTTTGGCCCGGTACGAGGAAGCGCTCACTGCGGCCGATCTTGCATTGAAATATTCAAAAAATACCAGTATTGGTGGGTATTTCCAACGGGCAATAGCAAACGAAGCCCTGCACAGAAGTGCAGAAGCCCAGAACGACCTGCACCGCATCATCGATTTAACCGAGCGCAACGAAAACGTTCGGGAAAGGGCAACCCTGTTTGCGAAAATGGCGGACCTTCAGTGGAAACAAGGGAACAGGACGGAAGCAGAAAACAATCTCCGGAGAGCCATCCTGCTGGATCCGGAAAATACGGATTTCCTGCTGCAGCGTGGCAATATCCGCGTAGCCCTGCGGCAATATGAAGAGGCGTTGGGGGATTTCGACAAGGCCCTTGAGTTGGGCCGTGATGATCTGGAAATCTATCTGCTCCGCACCAACACCCGGTTTAAACAACTCGAACAGAAATACCAGTCCAGGGACGCCAGCCGCCTGCATCAGAAGATGACCGCGCAGGAAAAAAAGCAACTCTGTGAAGACATCGCCAAAGCCCGGGAAAAGGGTGCCAAAGATCCCCAGCTGGATTTGCTGGCTTTAACGGTTTGCGAATAATCCGGTAAATCTTATCCGGAACGGAGGGCGGCCCTCTTGCAGAATTCCGGAATTTGTCGTAACTTTTAAGATAGATTGCTACGCTCTCCTCATCACCCCTTGTCTCACTCACTTCATCGTTCTTATCGCTATTCCTTAACACCGACGCAGAGCTCCTGCACTGGCCTAACCGGTGACGCCTTAGAGGTTATCGCACCCCATATTCTCTTCATTGCGGCCTCTTTCTTCCGTCCTCGCGCCTCTGGCGCAGAGCTGCTGCTCTGTGCCCAACCGTTATCACCCAAAATCCTGTTCATCAATCCTATCCATCCTTTAATTCCCAGATCGGGTTTTTCTTTTGGCGAATTGCTAAAAATTTTAGTAATTTAGCTCTGGGAAAACAAAAATGAAGGAGATGGGAGGGACTGCAAAAGAAGAAATACTTGCACGGTTGCGGCGCGAAATACTCTCGCTTCAGGGGGGGCAAGCATTTCCGGCTGAAGAAGCCTGGGATATCGGATTGGATTTGGGAAAGGGAGTATTTCCGGGAAATGTTTTTCCATGTGGAGTGATCCATGAGTTTTGGTGTGCGGCTCCGGAGGAAGCCGCTGCTTCGGGAGGATTTATAACCGGCATTACCCGTGTGCTGATGAAAAAAAGAGGGGCGGTCATCTGGGTAGGCAGGGATGTGTTTCCCGGTGCCTTATCTTTTTTCGGGGTGGAGCCGGATCGGTTTTTATTCGTTCGTACAAAACGTCTTCAGGATACGCTCTGGGCCATCGAAGAAGCCCTGCGCTACGAGGGGCTTGCGGCAGTGGTGGGGGAAGTGGAGGCGCTATCTTTCAAGGCTTCGCGCAGGCTGCAGCTGGCTGTGGAGCAAAGCGGGGTAACCGGTTTTATATTACTCCGAAGTGCCGCTCCGCCCTCGGTTTCTGCGTCTTTTGCACGTTGGCGTATTCGTCCCTTGCCCGGACTTCTGGACGAGGCGCTGCCGGGTGTAGGTTATCCCTGCTGGCATACCGAATTGTTGAAGATCCGAAATGGTAAACCCGGAGCCTGGAAGATCGGATGGAAAAAGGAAGCCTTCTGTCTGATCACAGAAGAGCCCAGGTTGTTCGAACTGCAGGCCGGGAACCGCAAAGCTCAGGTGGGATGAAAAGATATGTATCCGTTGCATTCCGTCGTCTATTAACGGATTGGCACAAACGAAAAAATCCTTTGTTGCGCGAAGTTCCTTTCGTGATGGCTGTTTCGGATCACGGAAGGATGGTGATTACCGAAATCTGTCCGGAAATCGCCAGGCAGGGAATAGCCGTGGGCATGACCATGGCCGATGCACGTGCCCTGTTACCCGAGCTGAAAATGGTGGAAGAGGAGAAAGGGCTTGCGCAACGTTTACTGGAAGGACTGGCGGGATGGTGTATCCGTTTTTCTCCGGAACTGGCCCTATGTCCTCCGGATGGATTGATCATTGATGCTTCGGGTTGTGCCCATCTCTTCGGAGGTGAGCCTGCCTATCTTGACCATATCCGATCAAGGCTGGGTGCTTTGGGGTATGATGTACGATTGGGAATGGCCGATACTATTGGAACGGCCTGGGCGGTCAGCCGTTTTGGGAAAGAGAATGCCATTGTGCCGGTAGGTGCATCGGTTCAGGCGTTGGAGTCTCTTCCTCCCGCAGCCCTTCGTTTGGAACCCGCCACGCTGGACCGCTTGCGGAAACTGGGATTGTACCGTATAGGCGATTTTATGGCCATGCCCCGGGCTTCCCTGCAGCGGCGTTTTGGTTCTTCCCTGCTGGAACGCCTGGATCAGGCACTCGGAATCCGGGAAGAGGCTTTTATTCCGGTGAAGCAATCGGTTCCGTATCAGGAACGGCTCCATTGCCTGGAGCCTGTACGATCGGCCCACGCCATTGCCGCAGCACTGGAAGAACTGGTCGGCAGGATATGCCGGCGCCTGGAAAAGGAGGGTATGGGGTTGCGGACAGCCCTATTTTCAGGCTTTCGTGTGGATGGGAAAACGGTATCCCTTTCCATAGCCACCACACGTCCATCCAGAAGTGAAAAACATTTGCTCAAACTTTTTGAACCCAAACTTTCAACCCTGGAACCGGATCTGGGAATTGAACTTTTTTCACTGGAAGCGCCCATTGTTGAAATGCAAAATGCCACAACAGGAAAACTCTGGGAGGTGTTCGGAAAAGGCGACGATGCGGGTTTGGCGGAGCTGGTCGACCGGATTGAAGAAAAAATCGGGCGGAAAACGGTTCTTCGTTATCTGCCTGCAGAACATCATCTGCCGGAACGCTCCCTGAAAATCGCCGGAGCCTACGAAGAAAAACCACAGTCGCCCTGGAGAAGGGATCGGACACGTCCGCTGTACCTGCTGGCCAAACCGGAAAGGATTGAAGTAACCGCTCCCATACCGGATTATCCGCCGATGAACTTCCGGCATGGAAATATTCTGCATAAAATTGTAAGAGCCGATGGACCCGAGCGCATCGAACAGGAATGGTGGTTGCGCGATGGACTCCACCGCGATTACTATTGCGTGGAAGATGAAAGCGGCAGGCGTTACTGGCTTTTCCGGCTGGGGCATTATTCGGAATCCCGGAAACCTGTCTGGTATCTGCATGGGTATTTTCCTTAAACTCAGGAGCGATGTATACGGAATTGCAGGTTACCACCAATTTTAGTTTTCTCAGGGGGGCTTCCCATCCGGAGGAGCTGATGGAGCAGGCCGCGGTGCTGGGATATAAAGCCATCGGCATTGCAGATCGGAACAGCTTTGCAGGAATTGTGAGGGCCCATGTTGCCGCCCGGAAAAACAATATCCGACTGATACCGGGATGTCGTCTCGATCTTCAGGATGGCATCAGTTTGTTGGCTTATCCGCTTAATCGAAAGGGCTATGCCCATCTCTGTCAGCTGCTTACCACCGGCAATCTCCGTTCGGAAAAGGGCGAATGTCTGCTGTACAAAAAAGATGTTTATGAAGGAACAGATTCCAATATTCTGATTGCTCTTCCGCCGGAAAATCTGGTGGATGGATTCGAGCTTGGTGAAAAATACAAGCAGCAGATAAGGGAGTATCAGGAAGTCTTTGGCGACCGGTTTTATCTGGCGGCAAACAAAGACTATCGGGGTGATGATGCAAAGAGGATCTACCGCCTCTCGCAGCTCGGTGTAAAAATGGTGGCAACGGGTGATGTGCATTATCATATTCCCGAAAGAAGACAACTCCAGGATGTGGTCACCTGTATCCGCGAGAAATGTACCATCTATACCGCAGGCTATCGTTTGCACCCCAATGCGGAACGGCACCTCAAATCGCCTGAAGAAATGATCCGCCTGTTCCGGTCCTATCCGGCAATGGTATCCGCAACACAGGAGATTAGGGAGCGCTGTTGCTTTTCGCTGGACGAACTGAAATACGAATATCCCGAGGAGATTACTTCCGAAAGCCGAACTCCGCAGCAAGAACTGGCCCTGCTATCGGAACAGGGGGCACGGGAGCGCTTTGGGGAGCAGGTACCGGAAAAGATCCGGGAGAATATCCGGAAGGAGCTGCATTTTATAGAGCAGATGAACTATGCGCCCTATTTTCTTACGGTTTATGATATCGTGCGTTTTGCCCGGAGTCGGGGCATCCTTTGCCAGGGGAGGGGATCGGCAGCCAATTCAACCATCTGCTACTGTTTGGGCATTACTTCGGTTGACCCCACGAAATTTGATCTCCTGTTCGAACGTTTTATTTCCGCCGCCCGGAACGAACCGCCGGATATTGATGTCGACTTTGAACATGAGCGCAGGGAAGAAGTGATTCAATACATTTACGAAAAATACGGTCGCGACAGGGCGGCCATTGTTGCCACGGTTACGCAACAACATTTTAAGGGCGCGGTTCGTGATGTGGGGAAGGCTATGGGACTTTCTGTGGATACCGTCCGTAAACTCAGAGATGAGCAAATTGCGCCGGAAAATCTGCATGCGGTTCAGGATCTGCATCTGCGCCGAACATTGGAACTGACCTATGCGTTTATGGGCTTCCCACGCCAGCTGGGGCAGCATACCGGTGGTTTTGTGATTACAAGAACAAAACTCTCGGAATTGTGTCCGGTACTGAACGCACGTATGGAAAACCGTACCTGTATTGAATGGAATAAGGATGATATTGATGCACTCGGCTTTCTGAAAGTGGATATTCTTGCGCTCGGCATGTTAACCTGTATCCGTAAAGCTTTTGAGCTGGCGGAGAAGCATTACGGTCTGCATCTTACCCTGGCCAATACCAGCAAGGATGATCCTGCGGTATACGAAATGATCAGCCGTGCCGATACCATCGGCGTGTTTCAGATCGAAAGCCGGGCGCAGCAATCGATGCTGCCGCGGTTAAAGCCATCCCGATTCTATGATCTGGTTATCGAAGTGGCCATTGTTCGTCCGGGGCCCATACAGGGGGATATGGTGCATCCCTATCTCCGGCGTAAAAACAACCAGGAAACCATAACCTATCCATCAAAAGAACTTCAGGATATTCTGGAGCGGACATTGGGGGTTCCGCTTTTTCAGGAGCAGGCGATGAAAATTGCGATCGTAGCGGCGGGCTTTACGCCCACGGAAGCCGATGAGCTCCGGCGGAGTATGGCAACCTTCAAGGTGAACGGCATGGTAAGCCGTTTCAGGGATAAGCTCATAAACGGCATGGTTGCCCGAAACTACGATAGGGCGTATGCGGAAAGGGTATTCCGTCAACTCGAAGGATTCGGCAGCTATGGTTTTCCCGAAAGTCATGCCGTAAGTTTTGCGTTGCTGGCCTATGTGTCGTCCTGGCTTAAATACTATTACCCTGATGTTTTCACCACGGCCTTGCTCAACAGTTATCCCATGGGATTTTATCAGCCTGCACAGCTGATCAGCGATGCCCGCAATCATGGCGTGGAGGTTCGGCCCGCGGATGTGAATTATTCGGAATGGGATCATACGCTGGAAGAGCAGGCTGGTAAATACCGGGCGATCCGGCTGGGTTTCCGTTTGATCAGAGGGCTAAGCCAGAAGGATATGGAACAGCTGATGGCGGCACGCGGTACAGGCTTCACGTCCCTGGAAGCTGTGCGCGATTCCGGTATTTCACAGGGGGCATTGGAGCGATTGGCGGATGCCGACGCATTCCGTTCGCTGGGTATTGATCGCCGTAAGGCTTTATGGCAGCTTTCTGCAAAAGATCATCCGGTGGCCCTGTTTCAGGGAAAGCCCCGGCAGGAAGAAAACATTTCCTTACCGCAGATGACGCTTCCCGAACATGTGGTGCAGGATTATGCCACAACCAGTGTGTCGCTCAAAGCCCATCCGCTGAGTTTTGTCCGCGAAAAACTGAGCATGGTTCATGCGCATACAGCTTCTGCCGTCAACAATGAAATACCGCACGGGCAATTCATCCGGACAGCCGGATTGGTATTGGTTCGTCAGCGTCCCGGTACGGCGAAGGGGGTTTGCTTTATCACTTTGGAAGATGAAACGGGTACGGTTAACCTTATCGTTTTCCAAAAAATATTTGACGCATACCGCAAACAGATTATTCAGGCAAAACTCTTGATGGTAGAGGGAAAACTGCAAAAAGAAGGGGCGGTGGTGCATGTGGTGGTGGAGAAATGTTTCAATCTGAATCCCTTTCTCCGGAAACTGATACCCAGGGAGCAACAGATGGCGGGATTGCCCGAGGGGAGGAACTTTAAATAGAGCCGCGGTTTCCGGCTCGTACCACCGGCCCGGAGCTCCTGTTCCGTGCACATTTTCCATCACGGCCCATTACTGGCGCGGAGTTCTGCTCCGTGCCCGATTTGTTTTCATGCACCCACACCGCCGCCTCTGCCCGGCTTCCGTTGTGCCATTACTGGCGCGGAGCTCCTGCTCCGTGCCCGATAGCTGGACGTCGGTCCCCCAAAAAATATCCGGTATTGGCGGGTTGTGGAGCTGCATCCCGGTGAACTGTTCAACAAAAAAGCCATCCGGAGGGGATGGCTTGCTATACGTATGTTGTGGTAATTACAGGTGGATGGCTTCACCGTACGCAACCTCGATGGCGTCTTTAACGCTTTCGCTGATGGTGGGGTGCGGGTGGATACTGTCGAGAACCTCCTGGTAGGTGGTTTCCAGTTTCCGTGCGGTAACAGTTTGGGCGATCATTTCGGTAACGTTGTAACCGATCATGTGGGTGCCCAGCCATTCGCCGTATTTGGCATCGAAGATCACTTTTACAAAACCTTCGGTATGTCCGGCTGCAGAAGCCTTACCGGAAGCACTGAGCGGGAATTTACCCACTTTGATTTCGTAGCCGGCCTCTTTGGCTGCTTTTTCGGTATACCCAACAGAAGCGATTTCCGGAGTACAATAGGTGCATCCCGGTACGTTTCCGTAATCCAGCGCCTGCGGCTGATGGTGGTATTTTTTCTCGTTGTATCCGATAGACTCCACGCAGATGATGGCTTCCTTGGACGCTACGTGTGCGAGAGCCTGACCGGGAACGCAGTCGCCGATGGCGTAAATACCCGGAACATTGGTTTGATAGTACTTATCCACCACGATCTTACCCTTGTCGGTTTTAATCCCAACGGTTTCCAGACCGATGTTTTCGATATTGGCCACAACACCGGCGGCGCTGAGCAGAATATCGGCTTCGAGGGTAACTTCTCCCGAAGGGGTTTTGACCTTGGCTTTAACACCGGCTCCGCTGGTATCAACACCCAACACTTCGCTGCTGGTCATGATCTCAATGCCGTTCTTTTTGTATATTTTCTCTAGTTCTTTGGAGATGTCTTCATCTTCCACCGGAACAATGCGCGGCATGAATTCGACGATGGTAACCTTGGTGCCCATGCTGGCGTAGAAATAGGCAAATTCAACACCGATTGCGCCGCTTCCCACAACGATCATGGATTTGGGTTGCTCAGGAAGTACCATGGCTTCGCGGTAACCGATTACTTTTTTACCATCCTGTTTGAGGGTGGGCAGTTCGCGGCTTCTTCCGCCTGTGGCAACGATGATGTGTTTCCCTTCCAAAACCTGTACTTTTCCATCGGCTCCGGTTACTTCAAGCTGCCCTTTGGCCTTGATTTTACCGTAACCCATATGTACATCGATCTTGTTTTTGCGCATCAGGAACTGAACGCCCTTGCTCATTTTTTCCGCAACACCGCGGCTTCTTTTGATGACCGCACCAAAGTCGGGCGTACCGGACGCTTCCAGACCGAAATCTTTTGCATGTTTGATGTATTCGTATACCTGAGCACTTTTTAACAGAGCTTTTGTAGGGATACAGCCCCAGTTGAGACAAATACCTCCGAGACTTTCCTTTTCAACGATTGCGGTCTTAAAACCGAGCTGAGACGCGCGAATAGCCGCTACGTAGCCACCGGGTCCACTGCCGAGGACAATAACGTCGTATGCCATAGTTAATAATTTCGTTTTAAATGACAGGCGAAAGTACTGTAATTGAGCTAAAAAGCAAAAAGAACCCTTCCATGCCCCAGCCGGGTATTTTTTGAAATAGCTACCTTTGTTCAGCAAAAAAAGAATCTACGTAATGAAACTGGACATACTCGCGATAGCTGTACACCCCGATGATATTGAACTGTGCTGCTCCGGAACCCTGATGATGGAGAAGCGCAAGGGAAAAAAGACCGGAATTGTTGACCTTACACGCGGCGAACTCGGCACCCGCGGAACGCCGGAACTCCGGCTCCGGGAAGCAGCAGCCGCCGCCAAAATCATGGACGTTGATGTCCGTGAAAACCTGGGCATGGCCGACGGATTTTTCCGCGACGACGAAGAAAATCAATTGAAACTCATCCGGGCCATCCGAACCTATAAACCCGAAATCATCCTGACCAATGCACTGACCGACCGTCACCCCGACCACGGAAGGGCAGGTAGAATGATCGCCACCTCAGCATTCCTCAGCGGACTGAGAAAAATCAATACCACCGGTCCGGACGGCCAACCCCAGGATGCCTGGAGACCCAAATATGTTTTCCACGCCATTCAGGACCGTTATCACCAACCCGATTTTGTTTACGATATCACCCCCGTGGCCGAAAGAAAGCTGGATGCCATCCGGGCCTACGCCTCACAGTTTTTCTCCACTGAATATCAGGAAGATGAACCCCAGACCTATATCTCGACACCGGCATTTCTCGAATCCATCATCGGAAGAGACCGGATGCTGGGTAAAATGGTGGGCGTGGATTTTGCAGAAGGATTTACATCCGAAAAAATGATAGGGATATCCGGTTTCGACGCATTTATACAACAAAATACCTGATTCCCTGATATTTTTAACTTTTCCAGACTGGCAGTACGGGGAGAGTCACCTATATTTGCTGGTTTAGGATCACTAATTTCTTTTATGGCCACAACTCCCAAGTTCGCAACAGTTCAACAATCTTTTCACGCGGAGCTTAAAAAGCGTGTTCAACAATATTTCGATACGGCCGGCATTTCCACTACAGGAGGTATCCGTTTATTTTCCAAGGCTCTCGTTCTGATGATGGCTTTGATTGCTGTATATGTTCACCTCGTGTTTTTCTCGGGGCCGCTATGGCTTTCCGTAGTTGAATGTGTACTCCTCGGGGCCATCGTGTCCGCCATCGGATTCAACGTGATGCACGACGGTGGTCACGGCAGCTTTTCCAAATACAAATGGATGAACACATTCGCTTCGTTCTCCCTCAATATCCTGGGCGGAAGCAGCTTTATGTGGAACATCAAACACAATATCATCCACCATGCCTATACCAATGTGGACGGGGTGGACGATGATCTGGATGCACGTCCCTTCCTCAGAATGAGCATTACCCAAAAGAAATACCGGGCACACAAATACCAGCACATCTATTTCTGGCTGCTCTATTCCATGCTCTATATCTTCTGGATATTTTTCTCCGACTATAAAAAATATTTCTCCGGCAAAATCGGTGATATTCCTCTGAAAAAGATGAAGTTTTCAGATCATGCCATTTTCTGGGGCTTTAAGCTGTTGAACGTATTTCTGTTTATCGGACTGCCGATCTATATGGTCGGATTCAACCACTGGCTGATCGGGTTCCTGATCTTTACCCTGGTGGCCGGTCTGATCCTCAGCATTGTGTTCCAGCTTGCACATACCGTGGAAGATACGGCATTTCCCATGCCCGATGAAAAAGGCAAACTTCAGGACGAATGGGCTGTTCACCAGCTGAAAACCACCGCCAATTTTGCCACCAACAATAAGTTGGTTTGCTGGTATATGGGCGGTCTCAATTTTCAGATCGAACACCATCTGTTTCCCAAGATTTCCCACGTACATTACCCGGCCATCAGTAAGATTATCCGTCAGGCCTGTCAGGACTACGGTGTACCCTACATCGAATACCCCAAGGTGCGCCACGCCGTAGCCTCCCATATTTCCTACCTGAAATATGTGGGTAGAGCCGCGTAATCAATCGGTTAAAATATAAAAAACTAACGCCTGTTAATATTAACGGGCGTTAGTTTTTTATACAATTGATTATCTTTGGCCATAAACTAAAACAGCCATATGGATTTTCAATTGACGGAAGAACAGCTGATGATACAGCAGGCGGCCCGTGATTTTGCCCAGCAGGAATGCTTGCCCGGGGTTATCGAACGCGACGAAAAACAGCTATTCCCCAAAGAACAGATTAAAAAGCTCGGAGAGCTCGGGTTTCTCGGCATGATGACCGACCCGAAATATGGTGGGGCCGGAATGGATACCATCAGTTATGTACTGGCCATGGAAGAGATCAGTAAGGTTGATGCCAGCGTCAGTGTGTGTATGAGTGTAAACAACTCCCTGGTTTGCTGGGGGCTTGAAAAATTCGGAACAGAAGAACAAAAACAAAAATACCTCGTTCCTCTCGCCAAGGGGGAAATCATAGGAGCTTTCCTCCTGAGTGAACCGGAAGCGGGAAGCGATGCTACCTCCCAACGCACCATCGCCGAATTCAAGGGCGATCACTATCTGCTCAACGGAACCAAAAACTGGATTACCAACGGTTCTTCTGCGAGCGTTTATCTGGTTATGGCCCAAACCGATGTGTCGAAGGGATCCAAGGGCATCAACGCCTTTATCGTTGAAAAAAGCTGGCCCGGTGTTACCGTAGGCCCCAAGGAGAACAAGATGGGTATCCGCGGTAGCGATACGCACAGTATCATGTTTCAGGATGTAAAGGTTCCCGTGGAAAACCGGATCGGAGAAGAAGGATTCGGTTTCGCATTTGCGATGAAAACGCTGGCCGGGGGCCGTATCGGAATTGCTTCCCAGGCCCTGGGTATCGCGAGCGGTGCCTATGAGCTCGCCCTTCGCTATTCGAAGGAGAGAAAAGCATTCGGAAAGGAAATTATGCATCACCAGGCCATCCAGTTCAAACTGGCCGATATGGCCACCCGTATCGAGGCAGCGCGTTTGCTCTGTCTCAAGGCCGCCTGGGAGAAGGATAACGGTCTCGACTATACGCTGAGTTCGTCTATGGCCAAGGTTTATGCCTCGGAAACGGCGATGTGGGTGACCACCGAAGCCGTTCAGATTCACGGTGGCTACGGCTACGTAAAGGAATACCACGTGGAACGCCTGATGCGTGATGCGAAGATTACCCAGATTTATGAGGGTACTTCTGAGGTACAGAGAATCGTCATCAGCAGAACTATTTTGAAATAATACGGATAAATGGATTCAGTCCCCCGCCCGCGGCGGGGGATTTTGTTTTGTACAACTCCAGAATCGGTTCGGCCTGGCCTGCCTTCTGTTCCCGCCAACCAAATCTGCTGAATTCCGTAATTTCGCTTCCTCAAGCCTGGATTATGTCGGTTAATATTCAACAGTACAAGAAGATTCTCGCAGAACTCCCTGAAAACGTAAAACTGGTAGCGGTTTCCAAATTCAAGCCCGCTTCGGATATCAAGGAACTCTACGATGCCGGACACCGCGATTTCGGCGAAAATTATGTGCAGGAATTAACCGATAAGCAGGCGGAACTGCCGTTCGATATACGCTGGCATTTTATCGGCCATCTTCAATCCAATAAGGTTAAATACATTGCCCCCTTCGTTCACCTGATTCATGGGGTCGACAGTTTCAAACTGCTCAGTGAAATCAATAAGCATGGGCTGAAGAACAACCGGGTGATCGAAGTTTTACTGCAGATATATATTGCTTCCGAAGAAACCAAGTTCGGACTCTCCGAAGAAGAACTGGACGAGTTGATGCAGCGCATCGCTGCGGATCCGGAAAACTGGAAAGGAGTGAGGGTAAAGGGATTGATGGGCATGGCATCCTTCTCCGACGATATGTCGCTTGTAGAGCGAGAATTCTCCACCCTCAAATCCCTCTACGACCGGTACGCACAAACATCCGTACCGGCCGTAGTATTCGATACCTTATCGATGGGAATGAGCAACGATTACCAACTGGCCATCCGTTGCGGGAGTACAATGATCCGAGTAGGAAGTCTGTTATTTGGAGCCCGGCAATGACCCGGTTCCGGTAAGATCATAGATCTCCCGTATATCTTGCAGAATATTCACGAAATCGATATTCAGGTCTTTCAGCACACCCGTTGCCAGATCGAAAACCCATCCGTGTACGGTAGGATAGCCTGAGTCCAGGTAAGATTGTTGTACCACCGCAGTTTTGATGACATTGATGCACTGTTCCTGCACGTTGAGTTCTACCAGCCGGTCGTATCGCAGGGCTTCATCGGTAATCTGATTCAGTTCCTTGCTGTGCAAACGGTACACATCGCGGATTTGCCTTAACCAGGGATTGAGAATACCGAGATTTTTGGGCTGCATCGCTGCCTTTACCCCACCGCAGCTGTAGTGGCCGCAAACGATGATATGCTTGACTTTCAGAAATTGAACGGCATAGCTGATCACGGAGAGTACGTTTAGATCGCTGGAAACAACGAGGTTGGCCACATTGCGGTGAACAAATACTTCCCCGGCGTCGAGACCCATGATTTCATTGGCAGGTACACGACTATCCGCGCATCCGATATAGAGATAATCCGGCGTCTGATCTGCTGCCAATTTCTCAAAAAAATCAGGATCATTCTTTTTTCGGGAGGCGATCCATTCTCTGTTGTTCTCAAAAATCTGCTGGTAACTCGTCATAGTGTGTGTTATTTGTATTCTCCGAATTCCTTCCGGAGTACATCTGCAATTTCTCCAAGTGTACACAATGCCTCCACCGCGGTAATCACCACCGGCATAAGGTTGGTGCCTGTTCTTGCTGCCTCGCCGATAGCGTTCAGGGCTTCTGCTGCCGCCCGTGCGTCGCGTTTCTGTCTCAGTTCGCGGAGCCGCTCCGACTGTACCTGGCGAATCGTATCATCAATACGGAAAACCGGTACCGATGGTTCATCACTCACCTGAAATTTATTCACGCCTACAATAATCTGTTCGCCGGATTCCACCATCCGCTGATGGCGATAGGCACTCGCCGCGATTTCCTTCTGCATAAACCCTTCTTCAATGGCTTTTACGCTACCGCCCATGGCATCGATCTTATTCATCAGTTCCAGGGCTTCTTTTTCCAGATCGTTGGTAAGGGCTTCTACAAAATAGCTGCCGGCCAGCGGATCAACGGTTTGTGGTACACCGCTTTCGTAGGCTACAATCTGTTGGGTTCGCAATGCTATTCTTGCGGCTTCTTCCGTGGGCAGACTGAGAGCTTCGTCGTAACCGTTGGTATGCAGCGACTGTGTACCGCCCAATACAGCAGCCAATGTTTGGATGGTCACGCGGCTGATATTGTTCAACGGCTGTTGCGCCGTGAGCGTGCTTCCCCCCGTTTGGGTATGAAAGCGAAGCATCATGGCGCGGGGATCTTTTGCACCCATTTCCTTCATCATTCTTGCCCAGATTCGTCGCGCCGCACGAAACTTTGCTACCTCTTCAAAAAGATCGTTATGGGCGTTGAAAAAGAAGGAAAGACGTCGGCCGAACACATCGATATCCAATCCCTTTTCCAGCGCGGCCTGAACATAGGCTTTACCATTGCTGAGGGTAAATGCAACTTCCTGAACGGCGGTGCTGCCGGCTTCGCGGATATGGTAGCCGGAAATGGAAATGGTGTTCCATTTGGGCAGCTCAGCCGCACACCATTCAAAAATATCGGTGATGATCCGCATGGAAGGACGGGGAGGGTAGATATAGGTTCCCCGTGCCGCATATTCTTTCAGAATATCGTTCTGGATGGTTCCGGAAATCCTGCTGAGATCTGCACCCTGCTTTTTGGCAAGGGCTACATACATGGCCAGGAGGATATAACCGGTGGCGTTGATGGTCATGGAGGTGGACACATCTTCAAGTCGGATACCGGCAAAAAGGCGCTCCATATCTTCAAGGCTGTCGATGGCTACCCCCACTTTGCCCACTTCGCCTTCGGCCAGCATATGATCGCTGTCGTACCCGATCTGGGTGGGCAGGTCGAAGGCCACGCTGAGGCCCATTACGCCCTGTGAAAGAAGATAGTGATAGCGGTTGTTGCTTTCTTCCGCAGTCGAAAAGCCCGCGTATTGACGCATGGTCCATAGTCTCCCGCGGTACATATCGGGTTGAACGCCCCGGGTATAGGGAAACTGGCCCGGAAATTCTTCCGGAACATTGCTCGGGACGTCCGATTTGGCATATACTGTTTTAATGGGTATCCCCGATGATGTGAATACCTTTCTTTCGTTTTGATTCATAATGGCAATTTTTCACTGTGTTGAGGTATCATAGCAGCTTTTTCGCCTCGAAGCTTAGGGCTTCGGAAACGATGCCATGAAGCGACATGTTTGGGTTCTGGGCCAGCAATTCAAGCAACTGACGGTTCAGGTCGGCACCGGTGGCATCCGGCGGAAGCAGACTTGCTACCTTGCTGATGATCATGATGTTCTGCTCCTTGAAATTGGTTACGGCATCCCAGGCGGCCTTGCTGACATAAATCTGTTGGGTAATATTGTGCTCGAACTCCTGCCTGATGGTTTGGATGAGCAGCAACTGCATATCCTTCAGCGACAGGCCATCGTGCCCGACGCGGCTGATCAGCTGCGGAAGGGATATGCGGTCGGCAAGCAATACCAGACGCTCGTAGGCCTGAAGCTGTAATGTGGTTGTGTTGTTGGCAACGGGCGCAGGCACCGGAACTTCCGGATTTCGTTTTCTTTCTCTCCAGAAAATAAAGGCGAGCAGGGCGGAAAGGAGCAAGGCAATCAGAACGGAGTATAACAGGGCTGTGTCGGTCAGCAGCAACATTGTTTTCGGTATTTAGGGGTCAAAAATAAGGATAAAACACCTGCCTTGCATTGTTCAGGCAGCAATTAAAAATAGCGTATATTTGTACAAACAAATAAAAAGAATGAGCAATACGCTTACCATACCTGTGACATTGACACCCGGAGCTGTTGAGGAAATCAAAAGATTGATGGGGGAAGAGGGATTCGATCAAAGCCTTTCGCTGCGCATTGGCGTGAAAGGTGGTGGCTGTTCCGGTATGAGCTATGTGCTTGGCTTTGATCAGGCACTTCCGGAAGACGAAAAATTTACCATCGAGGGAATTCCCTGCGTCATGAATAAGTCGCACCAGATGTATCTCTTCGGAATGGAGATCGACTGGCAGAATGGATTGGATGCCCGCGGCTTTACCTTTACCAATCCCAATGCCAGCAAAACCTGCGGCTGCGGCAGCTCCTTTGCTGTTTAAGCGATCTGTTGCCGGTGCAGCTATCGGGCTGCATCCGGTACATTGAAACGAAAACCGACCCCGTGGATCGTTTCCAGATATATTCTGCTGTCGCCCTTTAGTCGTCGGCGCAGTTTCGTTACAAATACGTCCATACTTCTCCCCAGAAAATAGTCATCCTTGCCCCAAACATTCAACAGCACTTCCTCTCGTTTTAGGATGGTGTTGGGATGTTCACAGAAGAATCGGAGCAAATCGGCTTCTTTCTGGGTCATGTTTTGCGTCTCCGTTCCGTCGGAAATCTTCAGATCGCTGAAGGAAAACTCATAGACACCGATTCGGTAACTGATTTTCGCCTCGCTGCTCAGCTTTCGTGTTCGCCGCAGAAAAACTTCCATCCGCAGCAGGAGTTCCTTCATGCTGAACGGTTTGGTGATATAATCGTCGGCCCCCGTTTCAAACCCCCGTATTTTATCGTCTTCCAGCGATTTGGCCGTCAGAAAAAGAATGGGAACAATCTCGTTCTGGCGGCGGATGCGCGCAGCTACCGAAAATCCATCGCTTTTCGGCATCATCACATCCAGGAGAACGATATCGAAAATACCCCGGGAGAAAACATCTGCGGCAGCCTGCCCGTCCGGACAATGGACTACTTCATAGCCCTTTTCTTCGAGGTTGTCCTTGATTACAAAAGCCAGGGAAAAATCATCTTCCGCCAGCAGAACCCTGATTTTCTTTTCGGTAGACGCCATAGGAGCTAATGTTTCGGTAAGGGAAGAAGAATCGTAAAGGTACTGCCTTTTCCGGGTTCGGAGTCGACCGTTACTCTTCCGCCGTGTTTCGAAACGATGATCTTTACGAAACTCAGTCCCAATCCAAATCCTTTTACGTTATGTACGTTGCCGGTGGGTACCCGGTAAAACCGATCGAAAATCTTCTTCCGGTGTTTTTTGTCGATTCCCGGGCCGTTGTCGCTGCAGGACAGGTAGTAATAAGATCCCTGCAATCCCGTACGAAGCGTTATTTGAGGCTCCTGGGCGTATTTCAGCGCGTTTTCGACCAAATTGGCCACAACCATCTGCATGGCTTCTGCATTGACCATTACGGCCCTGTTTTCGGCCTCCAGGTCCAGGGTTATTACAGCTTTTTTCTGTTCGATCAGGGGGGACAGCGAGTGCAGGGTTTTTCGGATCAGGTCGTTGACTACACCGGGAGCCAGCCGCGGTTTCAGCAGTTGCTTGCCGTCGTACGACAACTTCAGGAGCTTTTCGACATGATCCTGGAGATGGTCGGTTTGTTCCTGGATGATCCGACTGTATTTGGCGAGCTTTTCCGGCTGATCCAGAATCTGGTCGCCGGCCAACACTTCGGCGGCAATCTTCATAACGGCCAGAGGCGTCTTGAATTCGTGGGAAATATTATTGACAAAATCTTTCTGGAGTTCGTTCAGAAACTTCTGACGGTACAGGTAAAACAGACAGGAAGCCAGTATGATGATCACCACAAACAGTATTGAAGTAGTGATGGTCCAGAACTGCATGGCCGACAGGATGAAGCGGTTTCGGTTCGGAAAATAAAGGCTTATATAGTTGTAATCACGCTCAAATTTCGGGGCCTTGAACTTCGGTTTCGTGGCATAGTTATGTGCGGCCGGCTCCGTCAGCATCTGCTGTATGTACTTTCGCGCTGTCCGGCTGTACACCGATATTTCGCAGCTGGTGAATATGTTGCGCTCCTCGAGTTCCCGCTCAACAATGGCATAAACCTTTTCCATGTCGGGAACGGTGTCGATCCGGAACAGGAAAGAATGAGGTTCGGGCAGTTCGATCAGTTTGTTGAGCTGTTCATGTCCCTCCACCCTGATGCCCAGTTCGTCGTAAACTTCCCGGATGGAGGTAACAACATCGTGGTTAAAGGTTTTTTGCTCAAAGGAGTACACCCGGCTGAGCCAGATAATCTGGAAGGCCATGACAACGATGATTACGGCACTAAAAATCAATATTATGGTTTTCAGTGTAGAGGAACGCATGTTCTCAATCTGTAGGGAGGACGTAAATTTCCGGATTGTCATGCTGATCGGGATAAAAATTCGGTTAAGCAGATGTTATCGGGTCGGGTATCGAAGTTAACGGGTTTCAGGTCAACCATTTTCGTTAATTGTAAGTTATTACAGATAATTTTTTTTTATGTTATTATACATTTTCTATCTTTACATTCAGAAACCAATCCAAACTGATTTATTAAACTCATTATAAACTCGCTAGTAAGGTTTAGCAAGGGTTAACTTGGCGCTGCTTGTCTAAGCAGCGCATTTTTTTTGCCCGCCAACCGCCATTTTCCTGGCTTTTTTTCACCTTTTTTGTGCTTCCTTTTAAATATTGATTAAAATCAACCGTATTTACGGGAGGGTAGGAGTATTCCAGACGGCACTGTGCATTGCGCGGCGCTCTGCTCCGTACGGTACCCAACGCTGAACCCAGCCATGGAAGTTTGTTTCCCAAAACCGCGCGGACCTCTGCTCGGTGCCTTCTTTTTTATTACTGAGCCAGCTGTATCGCTTTATTTAACTTCCGTTGTGTCACTCACTTCAGCGTTCTGTTCGCTGTTCGACCGAAATAAAAAGGCCGCCTCAATATCTGAAGCGGCCTTTTTGAATATCAGGAAAACCGGATTCTAGCTCTGGAGCGCAGAAGCGGGTTTCTTTTCAACTGTCGGTTTAACGGGATCCTGAAGGGTATCGCCCTTGGCCATATCAACCAATACGGCACCTGCAACGAAGATAGAAGAGAAGGTACCGGTGATGATACCGATCAGCATTGCAAAGGCAAATCCGCGGGTTACTTCGCCACCCACAACATACAGTACAATTACCACCAGCAACAGGGTAAGTGATGTCATCACGGTACGGGGAAGCGTATCATTGATGGATCGGTTAACCAGAGAGTATTTGTTTTCTGTCGGGTTCTTTCTGAAGTATTCACGCACACGGTCGAATACGATGATGGTATCGTTCATGGAGAAACCAACAACGGTAAGAACGGCTGCGATGAAGTGCTGGTCGATTTCCAGGGCAAACGGAACCAGGTCGCGGAAGAAGGAGAATACCGCCAGGGTAGAGGCAATATTGAACACCAGCGACACGAAGGTACCGAGTGAATACTGCCATTTTCTGAATCGCAGCAGGATATAAGCAGAGATGGCCAGCAGGGAAATGATGGTTGCCCATTTGGCACCGTTTACCAGATCCTTGGATATGGACGGCTGTACGGTTTGTGAGCTTTGTACATATTTGGTTGCGAAATCCTGTTTTGAAACGGTAGCGGGAACGTATCCGGATTCGGTGAGGGCTTCCTGCAGTTTCGTCAGAACCTGCTCCTCAACGGCATCACCCTGTTCGTGGATCAGGTATGTGGTGGTGATGTTGATATTGTTTTGGGTTCCGATGGTTTTAACCACGGGGTATTCACCGAGGAAGGGATGAAGTTTCTCCCTCATTTCGATCACGTCAAATTTCTTGTCGAATTTAACGGTGTAGCTGCGTCCTCCGGAGAATTCAACACCATAGTCGAATCCGTTGAACAGGGAGCCGATACCACCGAGAACCACCACGGCGAGGATTACGTAGCTCACCTTGCGGATGCGCATGAAGTCGAAGCTTGCTTTATGGAATACGGCTTTAGAAGCGGCAGTAAAATATTTGAAGTGTTTGCCGCGGGCAACCCAGATTTCCTTGATCAGGCGGGATACGAGGATACCGCAGAACAGGGAGATACTGATACTCAGAAGCTGTGTGGTAGCGAATCCAAGTACGGGGCCCAGACCAAAGATGAAGAGGATGGCGGCAGTAATCAGCTGCGCAATGTGTCCGTCGAGTACCGGCGCGTTGGAACGGCGATAACCATCGGCAATCGCCTGCTTATGATCTTTACCGAGCGCGAGCTCTTCCTTGATCCGTTCGAAGATCAGTACGTGGGCGTCAACGGCCATACCGATACCCAGTACCAGACCGGCGATACCGGGCAGGGTGAGGGTAGCATGCATACTGGAGAGTACACCAACCGTGAACAGGAGGTTCAGGGTCAGTGAAATATTGGCAACCCACCCGCTGGTGTTGTAGTAGATCAGCATCAGTACGAAGATGGTGATGAAGGCAACCACGATGGAGTTGAAGCCATCTGAAATGGATTCAGCACCGAGTGTGGGACCCACGATTTGCTCCTGAACGATTTTGGCGGGAGCATCGAGTTTACCGGATTTCAGGATGTTGGCCAGGTCCTGCGCTTCGGCTGCAGTATAGTTTCCGGTGATTTGCGAGTTACCGTTAAGAATCGGCTGGTTCACGTTGGGAGCGGAGTATACCAGATCATCAAGAACGATGGCGATGGCTCTGTCCTTGTTACGGGTAGTCATATCGGCCCAGATTCTTGCACCGGGTTTGTTCATACTCATGCTTACCACAACCGCGCTGGTCATCGGATCCACGTCCTGTCTGGCTTCTTCGATCGCTTCACCTTCCAGACGGGCTTTGGTTTGTCCGGGAACGGTTTTGATGGCGTACAACGGAAGTGCTTTCAGTTTTTTGCCCTTATCGTCTTTTTCCGGAATTCCATAGAGGAATTTGAGGTTTACGGGGAATTTGCTGCGAACCACGGGATTTTCCAGATAGCTTCTTACCAGAGCGGTGTCGGAGATTGCTACATAACCGAGAGCTCCGGCAAATTCCGGTTTACCATCCTGGTTGCGGTCGGTCGGCGGAATAAACTGGATGTGAGCAGCCAGCGGTGCGTCCAGCTCGGGATTTGCCTGGGCGGCTGAATCGTCCTTGGCTTCATCTGCCTTTGCAGCGAGCAGGTCCGACAGGTTTTCGGGGTTAGCAGACTGCGCAGCTGCAGTTGAATCGGTGGTGCCTGCGGGCGCTGCCGTCGCATTTTGTTGTCCTTTCAGGTAGGCGGAAAGTGCTTTCTGTCCTTCGGAAAGAGCAACGTCGAGTTCCTGAATATTGTACACTTCCCAGAACTGCAGGTTGGCCGAAGACTGGAGGTATTTTCTTACGCGCTCCGGATCTTTTACGCCTGCCAGTTCAACCGTGATGATGTCCTTGGCCCTGTCGGGGTTGATATTGGGCTGGGAAACCCCGAATTGGTTGATCCTGTTCTGGAGAACCTTGTAGGTGTTTTCAAACGCTTCGTCAGCTCCCTTGCGGATGGCTTTGATTACCTCATCGTCGGAAGAGCTGATCTTGATGTCTTTGTTGTTTGGGTTGGCAAAGAGATTGGCCAGTTTCGCATCCGGAGCCAGTTTCTTGTACTCGTCCACAAACAGGTTGATGTAGTGGGCATCGCTGTTTGCCTTGCGTGCGTTGGCGTTTTGGATGGCTTTTTCGAAAATGGGATCCTGAGTGTTGTTGGCCATTGAACGGATCACGCCTTCCAGGCTCACTTCCAGTGTTACACTCATACCCCCCTGGAGGTCGAGACCCAGGGCAAGCTCACTTTCCTTGGCTACTTCATAGCTGATCGGGCCCTGAATGCCGTATGTAACTGTTTCTTCGCGGGTGCTGTCGAGCAAACGCGCCAAACGGTCTTGGTAAAGCTGTTCGAGAGTATCCTTGTAAAGAGCCTGCAATGCGGGGTCTCCGGGATACTTGGTTTCGGGTGAGGGGTAATTCTGGGCAATGGATTTTCTTGCTTTCTCTTCCATTTTCTTTTCGTGACGGTTCACGAACCATGTAAAGGAAAGCTGGTACAGAGAGAATACGATCAGGGCAATCGTAAAAAACTTTACCAAACCTTTCAGTTGCATACTTATTAGAGTTTACTTTTATTTTTCAAAGATGGCAAAGATAGTATTTACAATAAAAAAAAGTACAGCCTACAATATATTGTTGAAAATCCCGTCCACAAAAGATTTCAGCCGATTTTTCCGGGTTTTGGCAAGAAATTGGCAAACGGAGCTCTGCGATTCGTGGCTTTCTGCTTACCTTGCATGTTATGAACTGGTACTCACGCATCTGTATAATTTTACTGGCTGCGGGAACAGCCTTTACCGCAGGCTGTGAAAAATCGGAACCCCTCTCCGACAGGCAGACGCAGATTTCGGTAATGCAGTTTTCCCGTACCGCTGCTGCCACTTCGGTGCTGATCGGGGGCAACCCGGTGTCCGAAAATCCGCTGGCGTTCGGGCAAACCACGGGAACGGCCGAAAATCCATATATTCTTACCGGCAGCGGATTCCGCCAAATCAGCGTACAACCCTCAACCGGAACGGTATTCCCGTCCTACAATACCATTCTTCCCGAATCGGGTTATCTTTCCCTGATTATTTTCGATACTTCGGGCACGTCGGGAATAACGGCTCCCGCAGTTTTGACGCTTAAGGATCCTCTTTCGACCGATACGGCCAGAATGCATTTCCGGTTTTTCCAGCTCGCTACCAACACCGATACGCTTACGGCGAGAGTCGTGAACACCGTCGACACCATTGTTATTGCCAACCGGGCTCTAAGGCCGACGGTCGGCGCCAACAACACATCTCTGGCCAACTTTGTAGCTGCAGGTCTGAACAATGGGAGCTATTCGGTGGAGATCCTGGATAAAAACGATCAGGTTGTTGCCGTGAGCGGCCCCCATGACCTCCAGAAGGGCGCATGGTACACCATCTGCACAGCCGGCAACTACGACCCGAATCTGGTTCCACCTTTTTCCGTGTTTTTTATCCGCAATAGATAACTATCGAAAACATTTTGGGTTACTTTTGCAACCTTGCAAAGAATCAACTATTATGGAACTATCTTCATTACTTACCCGGTTTAACGAACCGGAAACCCTCAAAATGGCCAAACTGGGCCGTGAATTAAGGGCTCAGGGAATCGATGTGATCGATCTTAGTCTTGGTGAACCCGATTTTGATACGCCGCAACACATCAAGGATGCGGCGGTCAAGGCGATCAACGACAACTGGAGCCACTATACTCCGGTAGCCGGTGTTCCTGACCTCAGAGAAGCTGTATGCACCAAGCTGAAACGCGACAATGACCTCGAATACAAACCTGAAAATATCATTACCTCCACCGGTGCCAAACAAAGCCTGGCCAACGCGATCCTGGCCATTGTTGACGACGGCGATGAGGTGATCATTCCCACACCTTACTGGGTAACCTATTCCGAGCTCGTAAAAATAGCCCGCGGTAAGGTGGTGGAAGTAAACTGCCCGCTCGAAAACGGATTTAAAATTACGCCTGCACAACTCGAAGCGGCCATCACTCCGAAAACCAAACTGTTCCTGTTTTCCTCTCCCTGTAACCCCTCGGGTGCGGTTTACAGCAAGGAAGAACTGACTGCGCTCGCAGAAGTTTTCAGAAAACATCCGAACATCTATATCATCTCCGACGAAATCTACGAATACATCAATTTCGTGGGTAAACACGAGAGCATCGCGCAATTCCCGGATCTGAAAGATCGTATCGTTCTGATCAACGGTCTGAGTAAGGGATATGCCATGACCGGATGGCGTTTGGGTTACACCGCTTCCAATGCCCAGCTTGCAAAAGCCATGGAAAAAATTCAGGGGCAGATGACCAGTGCAACCTGCTCCATCACGCAGAAGGCCGCTGTAGCCGCACTTACCGGCGACCTGACGCCTTCTCTGGAAATGACCCAGGAATTCGCTCGGAGAAAGGCGCGCGTTATGGAATTGGTGAAAGATATCCCCGGCCTGAAATGCTCTCAGCCCGATGGTGCTTTCTACATTTTCCCGGATGTTTCCTCTTACTACGGTAAATCCGACGGAACCACCACCATCAAGGATTCCGCTGACTTCAGCATGTTTATCCTGAATACCGCCCACGTATCGTCTGTAATGGGGGATGCGTTCGGCGAACCAAAATGTGTTCGCTTCTCCTTTGCCAACAGCATGGAGAACATCGAAAGAGCCTGGGCACGTATCAAGGACGCCCTGGCGAAACTGAAATAATAGGAAGGTTTTAGAATAAGAAATCCGGAATTCCCAGCACTACTGGTGGATTCCGGATTTTTTTGCGGCGTTCCGTTACCGATCAGATTCCTCAACCCGGCAACGTCTTATTTTCCGGTTCTCAACTTTTTGTAAACACGGATGGCTCCCATAAGGACGATGACAAAGGCCACCAATCCACCCAGTCCCCAGGCCACACTCAGTCCGGTTTTAACCACCACCAGCATAACTATGGCCACCAGCAGCACCGTTGCGGCCTCATTCCAAACCCTCAGCTGCTGCGAACTGTAGCGGAAGATGCCCTTCATCTGCTGTCGAAATAGGGTATGCAGGGTGAAATGATAGACATAGAGAAGCAGTACAAAAATCAGTTTAATCCATAACCAGGTGGGCACATAGTTGAAATATCCCGCCCTGTACATGGTAAGCGGTCCGAAAATCAATGTCAGGACGGCGGAGGGCCAGGTAATTCCCATCCAGAGCCGGCGGATCATGATGTTGAACTGTTGCGAAAGGATCTGCTTTTCCGGTTCCGTTTTTTCCTGCGCCTCGGTATGGTAAATGAAAAGGCGGACGATATAAAACATCCCGGCAAACCAGGTGACGATAAAAATGATATGCAATGCTTTGATGTACAGGAAATCCATAGTCAGGCAATTTGTAGGAGTTTTTTGTGCAGGGCAAGAACCTGGGGGATCACGGCTTGCTGATCATCATTGATAATTACGGCATCGCAAAGTTTCATTTTGAGAGATTCTTCGATCTGGCGACTCATCCGTTGCTTCACTTCTTCACGGCTGATATTGTCGCGCTCCATCACCCGTGCAATGCGGATCGGGATTGGGGCGTATACGCCGACTACGTAATCCAGTTGGGCAGCGGAGCCACTTTCAAAAATCAGTGCAGCTTCCTTGAGGATGTAGGGGGAACGTTGTTTTTTCATCCAGTTCTCGGCATCGCGGAGGGTGGCTGGGTGGACCAGGCTGTTCAGCAATTCGAGTTTTGCGGGATTACCAAATACCTGTTGGGCCAGGTAGGGGCGAACAAGTCGGCCGTTTTCGTAGGCACCGGGGCCAAAATGCCGGATGATTTCCTGTTTAAGCTCCGGATCTTCATTCATAATGCGTTTTGCCGCGCTGTCGGCGTAATAAACAGGAATGCCCAGCAGGGAGAAGATTTTTGAGACCGTTGACTTTCCGGAACCGATTCCACCGGTGATGCCTACTCGAAGACTCATCTGTATTTGTTTAAGATGATAATCGTGCTCAAAATAAAGCCGGAAGTGGTGGCTTCCGGCTTTTATTTTTATAATTCAGAAGCATTATTTGGCTGCTTCAGTTGCTTTGCTGGCTTTGTTGAGCTGAGCTGTCCACTCCATGGAAATGGCAGATTTCTCGATGCGCAGGTAGCTTCCCGGGTTAACTTCCAGTTGAAGGGTTCCGTCTTCATTTACCTTGCTCACTACCCCGTGGATCCCGGCAATGGTTACCACTTTATCACCTTTCTGAAGTTCCTGAATGAATTTTTTCTGCTCCTTTGCTTTTTTTGCCTGCGGACGGATCATGAATAACCAGAATACCAGGACCATAAGTCCGAGCATTACCATCTGCATGGTAGCAGATCCGCTTTGTTGTTGTCCTCCTGCAGACAGGATAAAAACTGACTGTGTCATTGTATCAAATTTATAGTTGAATTATTGATCCCTATTTTTTGGCGGGAACCACTTCTCCCTTAAAAACGAGGAGTTGGGGAACTTTGCCTTTTACGTTGGCGAGTACGAGCATGGTTTTATTAAATACACCCACGCGTCCCTCGCTGTTGAATTCGCCCCTGATTTCCCCTTCTTCGCCCGGCATGATGGGCTTTTCCGGTTTTTCAGCAACGGTACATCCGCAGCTGGGGGCCACCGAAGAAATCAGTAGGGGCTTGTCGCCGGAATTCCGGAACCGAAAACTGAGCACAAGTTTCTGTCCTTCCACGATCTTTCCGACTTCCTTCACAGAATCGATCCACTGAATGGTGGTTACATTTAACGAGTCTGCTGAATTTGAATCTACGGATACCGGACCCGGGATGTTCTGACTTTCCCCCTTGGAGTTTTCGCCGCAGGAAGCCAGGGCCAGGACCGATGCGAACAGGATAAATGATCCGAAACGTGACATAGGCTTTTGTTTGCCTTACAAATGTAAGCAATGAATTTTACCTGAAGTTTACTTTGTGCAGCTTATTCTGGCTCACGAGTTCCTTATGGATATTATCCAGGATGCCGTTTACGAATTGGCCGCTTTGCGGAGTGCTGTATTCTTTAGCCAGATCAATATATTCGTTGATGGTTACCTTGGGCGGAATGGTTTCAAAATAGAGGAATTCGCAGATGCCCATCTGCATCAGGAGCATATCCAGCACCGCAATTCTCTCCGAATCCCAGTTTTTGAGACGCGGACGGATCAATTCCATGGTTTGCTCGCGTTTTTCCAAAACGGTCCTGAGCAGGGTAAAGCCGAATTCCCGTTTTTCGGGAGTAAGCAGGTTCTGAAAGTCGGAGTTACCGGGTCTGGCAATATACTGGAGAACCATTTGCTGAAGCATTTCAGCATCATCGTCCCAGTTGGAGAAATGTTCTTCAATCTGGCTGATGAAGAGCTCGTTGGGAAGCATGATATCGTTGAACACGAATTCCATGATCTGCCTTTCGCTCTTTTTCTCCCTTCCCTCTTCGGAAATATATTTACGGTAGATTTCGGTTTCCGTCATTTCCTGATACAGTTTCCGAACCAGATCGGCCGTACCATTGATGTTTTGCGGAGAAAACTCGTCGAGCGCCAGTTTGAAGGAATTGTCTTCCAGAATTCTCCAGAGAACTTCGTTTCCGGCGAGTTTGATATTGACGTTGAGATCTTCTTCTGTGGGGAGATGTTTCGAAGCACGAAGGCTTGCGTCTCTTTCGGAGTAACGGGCCAGTTCTGTCATGAAATACACCAGGTACACGTAAAGCTCTCTTGTTTCTTCGAGATGTTTTTGAAGAATCTGCGTGGTTTCACCCGGTTTCCAGTCTTTTTCCTGAGCTTCAATAGTGTAAAGACTCTGCATTACTTTAACCCGGATATTTCTTCTGCTGATCATGAATTAAGAACTGATTTAGGCGGGCAAAATTAGGGGAATCCGGCCGTACGGGCAAAAAAAAGAACCGGCAGGAGAGGTATCGGGGCGAGCGGTTGAGGGCCGCCCGTGGGGGAAATTGGATTCTGTCAAAAAAACAGGACTGACACAAGATAAACACCGCCACCTTCCGGCCGATGCTGTAAATTTGGCATCTGAACCAGCGCGAATAGGGCGGAACTGCAAAATTGACCCGTTGGAACGCTTTGGTACAGAATTGGTTGGAGATTGCACGCCTTCAGGCAACCGAATTTGTAAACAAATCTAAAAACCATACTACTATGGCCAAGAAGTTAAGTATTACTCCTTTGCACGACAGGGTTATCGTAAAACCTGCTGCCGCCGAAGAAAAGACTGCCGGTGGAATCATCATCCCCGACACTGCGAAAGAAAAACCTCAGAGAGGTAGTGTCGTTGCTGCCGGACCCGGTAAAAAAGACGAGCCCATGACCGTTAAAGCGGGCGATACTGTTCTGTACGGAAAATATTCCGGAACCGAAATCACCATCGAAGGACAGGACTACCTGATTATGCGTGAAAGCGACATTCTGGCAATCGTATAGTTTTTCCTGATAGTCTAATTTAAAATATTCAAAAGCGATATAACATGGCTAAACAACTCTTCTTCGATATTGAAGCAAGAAATAAAATGAAAAAAGGGGTAGACACACTGGCAAATGCCGTGAAAGTTACCCTCGGTCCCAAAGGCCGTAACGTTGTTATTGAGAAGAAATTCGGTGCTCCTGCCGTTACCAAGGACGGTGTTTCCGTTGCCAAGGAAATTGAGCTCGAAGATCCGATTGAAAACATGGGGGCCCAGATGGTTAAGGAAGTGGCTTCCAAAACCGCTGACATCGCCGGCGACGGTACTACCACTGCTACCGTTCTGGCTCAGGCCATTATCTCAGAAGGTCTGAAAATGGTGGCTTCCGGTGCAAACCCGATGGATCTGAAAAGAGGTATCGACAAAGCCGTTAAAGCAGTAGTTGAAAATCTCGTAAGCCAGAAAAAAGACGTTGGTAACAACACCAAAATGATCGAGCAGGTGGCTACCATCTCTGCCAACAACGACAGCGCAATCGGTAAACTCATTGCCGAAGCCATGCAGAAAGTTGGCAAGGAAGGTGTAATCACCGTTGAAGAAGCAAAAGGTACCGACACCACCGTAGAAGTAGTAGAAGGTATGCAGTTCGATCGCGGTTACATCTCTCCGTACTTCGTTACCAACAGCGAAAAAATGGAAGCTGAACTGCAGAACCCCTACATTCTGATCTACGACAAGAAGATCAGCGCGATGAAGGATATCCTCCACATCCTCGAAAAAGTGGCTCAAAGCGGCCGTCCGCTGGTTATCATCTCTGAAGACCTCGAAGGTGAAGCACTCGCTACCCTGGTTGTAAACAAACTCCGTGGTACCCTGAAGGTGGCTGCCGTTAAAGCTCCGGGCTTCGGCGACCGCAGAAAGGAAATGCTCACCGATATCGCTATCCTCACTGCAGGTACCGTTATCAGCGAAGAACAAGGTTACAAACTGGAGAATGCCGACCTCACCTACCTCGGTCAGGCTGCTTCCGTTAACATCGATAAAGACAATACCATCATCGTTGGCGGTAAAGGTAAAAAAGCAGATATCACTGCCCGTGTTAACCAAATCAAGGCTCAGATCGAAAACACTACTTCCGACTACGATCGTGAGAAACTGCAGGAACGCCTCGCAAAACTCTCCGGCGGTGTTGCTGTTCTCTACGTAGGTGCTGCTACCGAAGTAGAAATGAAAGAGAAAAAAGATCGCGTAGACGACGCCCTTCACGCTACAAGAGCTGCTGTTGAAGAAGGTATCGTTCCGGGTGGTGGTGTTGCCTACATCCGTGCCATCGACAGCCTCGCAAAAGTTAAGGGTGTCAACGCCGACGAAAATACCGGTATCGCTATCGTTCGTCGTGCTCTCGAAGAGCCTCTCCGTCAAATCGCTTCCAACTGCGGTCTCGAAGGTTCTATCGTTATCCAGGGCATCCGCGAAGGCGAAGGCGACTACGGTTTCAACGCCCGCACAGAAGTTTACGAAAACCTGTTCAAAGCTGGTGTTATCGATCCTACCAAAGTTAGCCGCGTAGCTCTCGAAAACGCTGCTTCTATCGCCGGTATGCTGCTCACTACCGAGTGCGTTATCGCCGATAAACCCAAAAAGGATGAAGGACACGCACATCCTGCTCCTGACATGGGTGGAATGGGATACTAATATTAATTGTATCTTAACGAAATACAGCCTCTGCCGCTTTCCGGCAGGGGCTTTTTTAATTATCTTCGCAACCCTGAAATCAGCCTACAACGCTTACCAACCCTAAATTCGCAGGCTATGAAACAATTTCTCGACTACTCTTTCTGGGGAAACACTATTTTACAGTACCTTATCGCCACCGGCGTATTTTTTCTATCGGTAATCCTTATACGAATTGTACGTTCCATCATTATCCGCCGGCTTAAACCGCTGGCCGAGAAATCGGAAACGCAGCTCGACGATGTACTCCTCCATATGGTGGAAAAGTCCATCCTTCCGATCCTCAACATCATCACGGTTCATTTTGCCCTGCACTTTATCACCATTCAACCCAAACCGGCAAAAATTATCAATGCGGGGCTGGCCGTGGCGATGGCGTTTTTCGTGATCCGCCTGGTCACCTCCGTACTCGAAGAACTGCTCGAAGCCTGGGTTAAAAAACAGGACCCCTCCGGAGAAAAACAAAAGCAGATGAAGGGCATCCTGCTCGTCATCAAACTCATCGTATGGTTAACCGGACTTGTTTTTTTGCTCGATAATCTGGGCTATAATGTTACCGCCGTTGTAACGGGTCTTGGTATCGGTGGTGTGGCGATCGCCCTGGCGTCGCAGGCAATCCTGGGCGACCTGTTCAATTATTTTGTCATCTTTTTCGACCGTCCTTTCGAAATCGGCGACTTTATCATCGTCGACGATAAAAACGGTATTATTGAACATGTGGGCGTTAAAACAACACGGATCAAAACACTCTCCGGTGAACAGTTGGTGATTTCCAACACGGACCTTACCAATTCGAGGATTCACAATTATAAGAAAATGCAGAGAAGACGCATTGTCTTCCGCATCAGGGTCTCCCGTGAAACCAGCCGTCAGCAGGTTGCCGCCATTCCCGGAATCATCCGCTCAATTATTGAAACCACAGAGGGCGTTACGTTTGATCGTTCCCATTTTATGGATGTAGGAGATTACAGTTTCGACTTCGAAACCGTGTACTATATTGAAAGCCCCGATTACCCTGTATATATGGATAAACATCAGTCGGTTCTTCTCCGCCTGTTCGAAGAATTTGAAACGAAGGGAATACGCTTTGCTTCTCCCACAAGACGGGTTTATATGGAGGAGGAGTGCAAACCTCAGTTTTAAACGGCAGCTAGGGCCTTTCGATGGAAACCGGAGCGGCGTAGTATATGCGGAGGGAATCCCTTACACGCGCCGTATCCGTAACCGGAACATCGAGCGTTAGAAACACCTTCGCCGTTGTTGAATCGACAACGGTGAGCTGAACGGGAATTCCGTAACTCTTCAATTGCTCATACCTTTTTTTTGCCGCGGCTGGACTACCGCGGCGCAGGATGAAATTCCAGCCCTGCGCTGAAGAACCAGAACTGCTGCCGGATACTGATAGTGTTGTTCCACTGTCGGAATTGACCTGCAGAGAATCGGCGGGATTAATTTCCGGTTGGAGGTTCTGATTGTCTGAAGTATCGGCACTCACCGTCATGCTGCTGACCTGTTCGGCCTGATAGCGTGAATAGAAGAAATATCCCCCCCAGCCGATAAGGGCCAGCCCAGCGATGGCCGCAAACATTACCAGCAGGTTTCGTGCTGTACTGCGGGTTGGGGTTTCGGTATAGTATTCGTTTTCGTGAAGGGCCACCGGTTTTTCGCTCATCACAAATTTCTGTTCCGGTTTACCCGGGGTGGAAATGGTTTCACCGGGAACAAAGGTGTAGCTGTTGTCCCGGTTTTTGGTAATGGTTCCGATACCCTCGAGATAACAGGGCTTTCCGAAATTGATGAATTCTTTGATATCGTTGAGGTAGGAGTTCAGGTCAGCATGGGCAAGGGTTTTCATTTTACCCGTTTGTAGCCGGATATAGTCGATCAGTTCCGGCGCGAATTCTTTTTCATTGCTTTCCTGAAACCGGACAGGGGCGGTTGAAGAATGCGATTTTTCTTCGGAATTGGATGTCGGCTGGCTACTTTCGATTACAAAAGTTCCTATACCGGGTAGGGTCAGTTTTTTCTGTTGGTATAGATATTGAGCCAGGAGTAAGGGTAATTTCAAAATCTATTGGTTTTAACACAAGTTAAGGAATTTCACCCGTTTATGCAAATGTGCGGCCACAGCTCCTGATTTGCCCTACCTTTGCAGAAACCGGAATCTATGCTGACCGACGAAGAAAAACGATTTATTGAGTACTGGGAGGCCAACCGTGGGAAGCAAAAACGCTGGACCTATCAGTTGATGGTGGGGCTTCCCCTGGGCCTGATTTTCGGGCTGCCGATCATTCTGAACTATTTGTCCGGCTGGTACAAACGTGCCACCATGATCGGAAATGCCCAGTTTAACCCCAACATCCTGATTGCGGCCGTGCTGATCATTGCAGTGTTTGTGGCCATATTCAACAAAAAATACAAGTGGGATCAGCACGAGTTGAGGTACCGTGAACTAAAAAGCCGTGAAGAGCGGGGCGATGAAAGCCCGCCGGCCTAACTTCTCTTGATCCCACAGCCTACGGAACGTGTCTTTTTTACACTTATTTCCTGATCGGCCAATAACTCATCGATGGCGATTTTAAGATGCTCTCTTTTGATGTTTTCGGGGTCGGCCGGACTGTCGTCGATCGCACCGTGATAAACCAGTGTTGCGGATCTGTCGAACAGGAAAACCTCGGGGGTGCGGGAGGCGCCGAACGCATCCGCCAGCTTGGCCCCTTCATCAATAACATAGTTCCATTCGTAACCCTGCTCCGCCGCGTATTTTTTCATTTCTTCGGGAGAGTCCTCCTTTGCACGATTGCCTTCATTGGAATTGATTACAATAAAGCCGATACGGTTGGCTTTCGCGTAGGCGGCGATGGCCTTGGTGCGTTCCTGATTTTTTATCACATAAGGGCAGGTATTGCAGCTGAACATCACCAACAGCCCGTTTTTGTCTTTCACGTCGTTCAGGGAAATGCGCTTCTGGACGGTATTTTTCATTTTCAGGTCGGGCAGGGGCATTGCCGAACCGATCGGAAGCGGATCCGGCACAAGGCCGAAAGAGAGAACCGTCGCTGCAATGGCTGGAAGGACCAGTTTCAGGGCAATATTCCTGAAGTTGGGGAGAAATGCAAGCTTTTTCATAACCCGAATTTTAGTAACTATAAAATTCCGAAAAAAAACGGATTAAGCCTGTTCCGGATGCTCCTTTTTTGCCCGCTCCTCGGATTGGTGTTTCAGAAAGGTTATGCTGACGTTCAGTTCAAATCCGATCAGCAGAATCAGCGAGTTTATATAAATCAGGAGCATTAGGATAAGTATGGTTCCGATGGAGCCGTAAACCTTGTTGAAATTGTTGAAGTTATTCACCCAGAAAGAAAAAAGGTAGGTCGTTAGGATGATGAGTACCGTGGCTACCACCGTGCCCGCGGAATTCAGCTTCCAGCGTTTGTGAACGGAGGGCCCATAACGGTATATGAAGGCGATGCTGAAGAAGAACAGCGCCGCAATCAGCAGCCACCGGAGGCTTTTAACGATCAGTCGTACGATAACGGTATCGCTGTTGAAATACTGCAAAATCTCCCGGAGTATGGCTCCCTGCGTAATCTGTAATATGATGGTAGCAATAACCAGGAGCATGAACAGGGACGTGAGTTTGATGGCTATCCATCTGCTGGTGATGAAATTTCTTTTTTTAACCGGAATCAATGATCGGTCAAACGTGCGCATGATGCCCATCATGGCATTGGATGCATAGAATATCGCCAGCAGAAAACCAAAGGAGAGAAGGCCACCCCTGGGGGTGTCCATAAAGTCGACGATAAAATCCCTTACCACCAGATAGGTGTTGTGGTCGGGTGTGAGATCGCGCGCCAGAATCAGCAGTTCGGCACTGAACTGCCTGGACACGGGAAGGTAGGGAACCAGCGTAAACAGGAAGATACAGGCTGCCGGTATGGCCATCAGAAAGTTGAAGGAAATGGCCGCCGCCCGTTCATTCAAGCCAACCTTGTTAAGCTGCCGGAGCAAGAACTGAACGACGTCGTAAAGCGGCAATCCGCTGAGTCCGGGGAGGATAAGATGTTTGCTTTTTGCAATGAGATGAGCAACAGGTCGAAATTCCAGTATCTTCTTTTCAAGCCGGATCATTGTCGTCTCAATTCGTTAGGTTTTTAAGGTTTTGGTCGGCCTTTTTTTTCTGTCTCCGGATTTCAAGACTGTCGAGTGCCTTGCGGTATTCACGTGCATATTTGAGATGGGTTGGGTAATCCTGTGCGAATACATGGTAGCCGGAGAAATCGCTTTTGGCAACAAAGTAGATGTATTGGGTTTCGGGCGCGTCGAGCACAGCATCCAACGTAACGGCTGAAGGTGTGCATATCGGTCCCGGAGGCAACCCCTTGTTCCGATAGGTGTTATACGGGGAAGTGGCGGCCAGATGGCCCTCCCTGATTCGGGTGAGTCCAAAATTCTGCAGGGCGAATTTTACGGTAGGGTCTGCCTGCAGGGGCATCCCTTTTTTGATGCGGTTGAGATATACGCTGGCTACATTTCCTTTTTCGTCGTGTTTGTTCGTTTCTTCTTCCACAATGGAGGCGAGGATATAAACCTGCGTGGGCGTCAGGCCCTTGGCGGCAGCCTTGTTTTTGCGTTCTTCGGTCCAGAAATTTTGGTAACGTTTTTCCAGTTTGTTGAAAATGATTTCCGGTGTGCTGTTCCAGAAATAGGTATAGGTATCGGGGATAATGAGCGTCATTACGGAATGCGAGTCGAGGCCATACCTATCCCTCAGTTGGGCCGAGTTCATATAGGAAAGAAAGGATGCCGAATCGCATTCGAATTTTCTTCCCACCTGCGCAGCGAGCTGCTCTTTTGTCCGAACCTTGTTGATGACCAGGTTTACCGGGCTTTGCTGGCCGGATCGCAGTTTTCGGACCAGCGAAAGCGTGCTGGTACCTGCCTGGATTTCATATTTACCGGGCTTGATTGATTCCCAATAGCCGAGTCGCCCGGCAAGCCATTTGAACACAGAAGGGTGGCGCAATACGGAATCGGCAGCGAGGGTACGGACAACTTCTTCCGCATGGGAGCCCGTTCGTATGTACACGAACTTATGTTTTCCCTCGAACGCCGTCGAGCTGCCCAGAAGCAGCCAGGCCGCCGCGGCACCAACCAAGATCAGCAGAAAGGCAAGTATGGCAAATATTTTTTTCATTCGTCTGGTTTATGGTTTTTCATGGAACACTCCGGAAGGATTCATCCGATATCCGAATCAGCAAAATAAACAAAAAACCCTGTCGGTTGTGCGACAGGGTTCTGAATAATATCGAAAGCTGATTACTTGCCGCTGTCAGCAGACGGAAGCGGAGTGGTAGCAGCGGGATCTGCGGCGTTTTGCGGTACAGTCACCGGGGCGGTTGTTGAGGTGGTGGGTTTCAAACGATCCATCACATTGCTTCCGCCGGAAGTACCCTTGATAAAGATGGAAGAAAACAGACAGAGCAGGCCAACAACGATCGCGAAAATCCAGGTTCCTTTTTCAAGAACATCCGTGGTTTGTTTAACACCCATAAACTGGTTGCTGAAACCTGCGATATTGCCAGACAGTCCACCGCCTTTCGGATTTTGAACCAATACGAAGAAAGCAAGCGCAGCAGAGGCGATGATAATGAGTATCAGAAAGAAAATAGTCATGACAATAATTGATTTAATTCTTCTATTCGAGACGCAAAATAAGGGGATTTGCCGGGATTATGCAAACTTAATTTGCGGTAAACTTCAATTGCCTTATCGTATCGCTGTTGTTTCACCAAAACTTCCGCCATTGCCTCGGTTACAATTTCGGTTCCGGCAAGAGAATGTGCGGCCAGATTCTGGATGTTCTGATTGGTGGCATCGTCAATATCCGCGGCACTTTCGGATGCAGGAATACGCTTCATCGTTTTCAACCATTCGGTAAATCGTTTGAGCTGACGGCCCATTTGGTCGCGGTTCAGGTCTTCGGCCTGCAGTTTGATACCCTGGGAGGCAAAATAGTCGATGGTATGGTAGGGGTCAACCGGAATTACCGCATCGGCGGGTGTGCTCTCAGCCTCTTTCACAATTTTTTGAAGCGTATCCGAAAGATAACGGGACGTCTTTTCTTCGTCGTACTCCGGAACTACAGGAAGTGGCTGATCTTCTGCGGGTATCACGGCACCGGATTTCGGTCCCGACGAGGGAAGAACCGATTCTCCAACTTCGGCCACAACAGAGGACCCTGTCGTTTCCGGCACTTCGATGCCCTCGTGGAGGACATAGTGTAGCCAGGCCGTATTGGGTACGTACAGGGCGGTTTCCTGTTTGCGCCGCCCGGCAGATGGATCTCCGGCCGCCAGGGCTTTTCGGGCCAACAGAAATCGTGTCACCGGAAAGTAAGGATATTCCGCAACCAGTTTTTCCAACTCGGCAATACCGGCATTTTCCAGTTTTTTCCGGCGCAAAATCCCATGTGTGATCTGATCAATGGCGGATTGCATAATGCTTCAAACTTAAGATAATTACCAGTTGGAGAAGAGTCTGTTGAAGATTTCATCCGTGATATTTTTGATGATCTCTTCATTGAGCTGAGCTTCTGCAGCCTGGAGACTGAGGTTGGCCGAAAAATCGAAGTTTCGGGTAACGGTCGATTCGGTTCGTTTCTGATCCTTGGTATTGTCAACCAGAATAACCCGGACGGTGATATTCAAACGGTTGGTCGACGCCTGTTGGGCGGAAATACCGGCTGTAGTGACCGAATAATCGGTGATAACCGCACTGATATCGTAATCGGCGTTGTCGTTATTGGTCTGGGTCAACCTTGTCTGACCGACGATTTTCTGGCGGAGCCTGTCGGTAAGGGCAGGAGCCAGGGTCGGGTTGATATAACGGGCCTTGTTCTCGATCAGGTTTACCTTGACTGTCTTAATTTCCGGGGGAATGGACACATCCTTGAAGGTATAACAGCCCTGTAATCCAAATACGGAGAGCATAAGCAGAATTATACCGATCGGTATATTTTTTCTATTCATTGATGTTGTACTCTTTCAGTTTACGATAAAGTGTTCTTTCGCTGATGCCCAGATCGATGGCGGCATCCTTGCGTTTGCCCTTATGCTTTTTCAGGGCTCTTTCGATAAGTTCCTTTTCCTTATCCATGATATTGAGTGAGTCTTCCACTTCTTCATGGGCCTGGATGGCTTCTTCCGAATGCAGGATCACCGGTTGTGTATGGGTGGTAACGGGACTGGGCTGAATCAGGGCAGGAGAATAGACTTCCGGCGTTTTCAGTTCCTTGAGATCGTTGATGAAACCCGTATGCTGAGCGGCAATCTGCGGATTCTGGAGCACTTCGAGGAACATTTTTTTCAGCTCTGTAACATCTTTCTTCATGTCGAAGAAGAGTTTATAGAGGATTTCCCGCTCGTTTGCAAAATCACTATTCGGCGATCCGGAGGCAGGGTTTGCCAGTACGGGCATCCGGTTATAGTCGGTGTCGGGAAGAAATTTCCGGAGTTCGGCCGCCGTAACATATTTATCCTCGGCAAGCACGGAAATCTGTTCCGCGATATTTTTCAGCTCGCGGACATTTCCACGCCAGGGGTAGTTGATCAGCATGTTCCGGGCTTCGTCGTCCAGCTGCACCGGCGCTGTTTTATACCGTTCGGCAAAGTCCACGGCAAATTTCCGGAACAGCAGCATGATATCTTCCTTTCGGTCGCGGAGTGCCGGAACCCGGATGGGAACCGTACTCAGGCGATAATAAAGATCCTCGCGGAATTTGCCCTGCTGGAAACGCTCCAGCAGATCCCGGTTGGTGGCTGCAATTACCCGAACATCGGTTTTCTGAACCTTCGAAGAACCGACACGGATAAATTCTCCGGTTTCCAGAACACGGAGAAGGCGGGCCTGTGTTCCGAGCGGCATTTCCCCGATTTCATCCAGGAAAATCGTGCCGCCGTTTACGGTTTCAAAATAACCCTTCCTTGCGTCAACGGCGCCGGTAAAGGAGCCCTTTTCGTGTCCGAAAAGCTCGGAATCGATGGTTCCTTCGGGAATGGCACCGCAGTTTACGGCGATAAAGGGATTATGTTTGCGCGCCGAAAGCGCATGAATGATCTGAGAAAAAGCTTCCTTGCCCACACCACTTTCCCCAACGATAAGCACCGTCAGATCCGTATTGGCAACCTGTGCGGCAACCTGAATCGCGTAGTTCAGCGCGGGCGAATTACCAATGATACCAAACCTGTTTTTTATGCTCTGTAAATCCATTCGTTAAGTAAAAGTTTGATAGCTGTACGTGCTTACTGCACGTGCCCGGTTAAGAATTATGGATTGTTCCCAGTAGGGTAGCCTGCGTACAGTCGTGAACCTTTACCCAAACATAGTCGCCGGGTTTAAGATTATTCTCGTTTTTCGGGAATACCACTACTTTGTTTTGGGAGTTTCTTCCCATCCAGTCACGATCGCTGCGTTTGCTGTCGCCCTCAATCAGAACACGGAAGGTTTTACCCAGATCGTTCTGATTGCTTTCGAGCGAAAGTCTGTTCTGCAGTTCAACGATTTCCTGAAGACGGCGTTTTTTGACTTCTTCCGGTACGTCGTCGGTGTAACGACGTGCGGCGAGGGTGCCGGGTCTTTCGCTGTAGAAGAACATATAGCTCATATCGTAACGGCTGTATTCCATGGCACTCAGGGTATCTTTATGTTCTTCTTCGGTTTCCGTACAGAAGCCGGCGATAATATCGGAACTCATGCCGCAGTCGGGAAGGATTTCGCGGATACGGTCAACCTTTGCCAGGTACCACTCCCGGGTGTAGGTGCGGTTCATCAATTGCAGAATGCGCGTATTGCCGCTTTGAATCGGCAGGTGAATGTATTTGCAGATGTTTTCGTGTTTCGCCATGGTAAACAGCACTTCGTCGGTGATATCCTTGGGATGCGATGTACTGAACCGAACGCGCAGATCCGGTGAAATCAACGCTACCTTTTCCAGCAGTTTGGCAAAGGTTACGATTTCGTCATTCTGTTCGTCAACCCAATAGTAGCTGTCTACGTTCTGCCCCAGCAGAGTGACTTCCTTAAATCCTCGGTTCCAGAGGTCCTGTGCTTCCGCAATGATGGAATGCGCATCGCGGCTGCGTTCGCGCCCACGGGTAAACGGAACCACACAGAAACTGCACATATTGTTGCATCCGCGCATAATGGAAATAAACGCAGAAATACCGTTGCTGTTCAGACGGATCGGCGAAATATCGGAATAGGTTTCCTCACGACTCAGCAATACGTTTACGGCTTTCTGCCCGGTTCCGGCTTCGTCGATCAGTTGGGGAAGGCTGCGGTAGGCATCGGGGCCCACTACGATATCCACCAGTTTTTCTTCTTCCAGCAGTTTACCCTTAAGGCGTTCGGCCATACATCCCAGCACGCCGATCAGAAGTCCGGGGTTGGTTTCCTTGATTTTCCGGAATTCGGTCAGACGCTTGCGTACGGTCTGCTCCGCTTTTTCCCGGATGGAGCAGGTATTCAGGAAAATCAGGTCGGCTTCCTCGAAATTACGCGTAGCCCCAAAGCCCTGATCGTTCAGAATGGACGCAACAATTTCACTGTCGCTGAAATTCATCTGGCAACCATAGCTTTCTATATAAAATCGCTTGCTGTAGGTGTTCGTATCGTGGGCAAACGGAGCGTATGCTTCTCCCTGCCTGCTTTCGTCCTGTACTTTCTGTCCAGCTATATCCAGCATGTTAGAGAAATTTAGTGGGCAAAGATAGGAAAATGAGGGGATGGTGACAAATTGGCAGCGATATTTTAATCCTTTCTTATAGCAATTTTTCTTAATTTTCAGCTATGAAACGCCTTGCCTGTTTGCTGGCCCTGCTGCTGTTCCTGTCTGAGTCTTTCGCGCAACACCAGGCTAAATCCTGGGGGCAGATTCAGGGCACCGTTATCGATACAACCCAGGCAGGGGTGCCGGGTCTTACTGTCACGCTTTCCGCCTATAGCGATTCATCCCTGATTTTTTCGGGCAGCACTTCTGCCAAGGGCAATTTCGGTTTCAACAATATTCCACTGAATTCTTATCGCCTGCACATCTCCGGTATCGGTTTCATTCCGATTGTAATCGATAGCATAATGCTGAACCAGGAACGTTTCGACTATGATCTGGGCGATCTGATTATGCGCAAGGGCGAAACCGAAATGGAGGAGGTAATTGTATTTGCGCCCAAGCCGCTGTTTGAAGACAAGGAAGGTGTGCTCACCTATAACGTGGGTACGTCCGTGGCCGGCAACAGCTCCAGCGCAGCCGAGCTTTTGAAAAACATGCCCATGGTGGCTACCGACCCGGAAGGAAAAATCCTGATGAAGGGAAAAGCCCCAAGAATCCTGATCGACGATAAGCCAACCGATATGAATGCGGAACAACTCGCCGATCTGCTGGAATCGCTGCCCGGTTCGGCTATTGAAAAAATCGAACTCATGATGAATCCGCCGCCGCAATACGCAAGTGAAGAAGGGGGCGTCATCAATATCGTTACCAAAAGGGGCAAGGTAGGATTTACCGGGCGTGTCAACGCGGTTTACGGCACCCGGGGCGACGGAAATTTCAACACCAATCTTTCCTATCGCGACAAAAGATGGTCGGTTGGTTTTGTGGGGGGAATCCGAACCACGCTGAACACCGGTCGGAACTACTCTCTGCGTACAACACAGCATTCCGATTCCACCAGTCAGCTCGAAGGCTTCGGCGCGTTCCGAAACCAACACCTGCGGCCCAATTTCCGATTGACGGCAGACTACGAACTGAGTCCACAACACTTGTTTAATGTGGTTCTCCAATCCCAGGTTACCATTGCCGACAACGAAAGCCGGAACGAAAACCGAAACATCAATCGATTTGATCAACTTTATAAACTTACGGGGCGTAATATTGAAAATGACGCCACCACCATCGCTCCTTCCTCCTCGCTGTTGTACACATTCAAGGGAAAAAATCAGCGTCAGCGGGTCAGGGTAATCCTCGGCACCAACTACAGCTTTCTTGACCAGCTCCGCGAACAGGTGACGCGCCAACTCAGTTTGAGCGACAAGACCCCGATTACATCGGGAACCGTTCAACGGGAACGTCGTGACAACGATAACAGCACGTTTTCGTTACGCGTGAACTACGATCAGCCTACCGGTTGGAAACCACTGGTCGTTTCCGGCGGGTTTTCCTATGTGGGCAATAAAAGCGACCAGGATTTCAACGTATACACGCTGAACAGCTCCGGTGAAGAAATTCTGATTCCCCGCAGAAGTGCCGATTTTGTATTCGACCAGAAGGTGATTGGGTACCGCTCCGGCATTGTGCTGCGTTTTCCGAAGAAATGGATGATCAATACCAATATGACCCTGGAACAAACTCTTGCCGGGTTTGAATTTGCTGTGGATACAATTCCGGATACGCGTTCCCGTTACCACTCCTGGTTGCCGCAGGCCAACCTGCGCAAGGAATGGAGCCGTAACCGAACCATTACCTTTGCGTACCGTAAAACCGTACGCCGTCCGGGAATAGGGGAAATGAACCCAACCGTGGAGGCGTCCGATACCAACAACATCCGTTATGGTAACCCCGATCTGCAGCCTTCGCTGGCCGATAATTTTGATATCACGCTTGGTAAATACAAGGGAAAATCTTTTGCCAATGCATCGATCGGATTCAACAGGGTTACCGATATCTTCCAGCAGCTACGGACCTACAATGAAGACGAGGGCAGAACCGAAACAACCTACAAAAATCTGGCAGGACGCAATGAATACGAAGCGGGAATCTGGGGAGGATACAGCTTTTCGAAAGTGTTCCGCATGAACGGCAGCATTCACTATATGTATAGCGAATACCTCAATAACGAAAATTCATTGGTTAAATACCGGGATGGAGGATCTTTTACTGCCGATGTCAACTGGACCGTTATCTTAAATCCCGTACTGCAATTTGAGGGAAGCTCGCGCTATCACAGTTTTGCCGATCCTCAGGGACGTTCGCAGGGGACCCTGTCGTTTCAGTTGGGGGTTCAGCAGAAATTGCTGGACAAGCGCATGACGGTAAGCGTTATGGTTATCGATCCCTTCCGCCAGCAGGAGTTTATTACAACCACTTATGGACAAAACTTTACGCTCGTTAACGAACGCTTCACCCGTACGCAGAACATTCGGTTCGGTCTTGCCTATAACCTTACTCCGGCAGTAAAAGGCGGCTCATCGGAGTCAAAAACCATGTCTAAGAAAGACGTGCTTAAACAGCTGAAGCAAGGGTAGGGAAGCGACGGGCCAGCCAGCTTTCACGGGCCGAAATAATCCAGTCTTTTTCGAGTTGATCCTTTGTGGGAACCAGGTTGTTGAAATAGAGTGTATCCGGGGTGATAAACTTGTTTTCAATAGCCCAGGGAAGCTGCGACAACGGCAATAACTGCACTTTGTCCTTTACCACAAATGCCAGTTGCTGACGGTCGAACAGGCTAACCTTGAAACGTTCTTCCACCGATTTGATGAACCGCACCGAGCTGTCGGTACTGCATCCGCTAACGGCCACTTCGGTTTCATCGGCCATCAGAATGATGAATTGCCCGAAAAACAGGTTGGCATACCCCTTTACGGGGCTTCCATGGGCTTTCCAGTTTGCGACGAACTCTTCCAGCATCGGCTCCAGCTGCAAAGCTTCACCAAGAGAAAAAAAACGGCTCGACTGGTATATCCAGACGCGGGAATACGGAGAAAAGTCTTCCGGCAATAAATGTTGAAATGAGAGGTTCATACGACAAAGATACGAAATCCCCGGGGTCAGGCCATACTCCGGGCCACCAGCTCGGCAATGTCCAGAACGGCCACGTCGTTCTCTTTTTCCTCGTTTTTAACCCCATCGGTCAGCATGGTGTTGCAAAAGGGGCAGGCTGAAGCGATGATCCCCGCACCGGTTTCTACGGCTTCTTTTGACCTTTCGAGGTTGATGCGGGTCGTTCCTTTTTCTTCTTCCTTGAACATCTGGGCACCGCCGGCACCGCAGCACAGCCCCCTGGTCCGGCAACGCTTCATTTCCACGAGTTCTGCATCCAGCGCTGCCAGTACTTCACGTGGAGCTTCGTAGATATTGTTGGCCCTCCCCAGATAGCAGCTGTCGTGGTAGGTGATGCGTTTGCCCTTGAAGTCGCCGCCTTCCTTCATCCGGATTCGTCCTTCGGCAATCAGTTGCTGCAGGAAGGTGGCGTGGTGAATGACTTCGTAATTCCCACCAAGTTCGGGATATTCGTTTTTGAGGATATTAAAACAGTGTGGGCACGCCGTGACGATTTTCTTAATACCGTAACCATTCAATATCTGAATATTCTGGTAGGCCATCATTTGAAACATGAATTCGTTTCCGGCTCTGCGTGCGGGATCGCCGGTACACATTTCCTCCTTCCCAAGAATGGCATAGCGGATATCGAGCTTGTCGAGAATCGTTACAAATGCCTTTGTAATTTTCTGCGCCCGTTGGTCAAAGCTTCCTGCGCAGCCAACCCAGAACAGAATTTCGGGGCTTTCTCCGTTGGCAAACATTTCCGCCATTACTGGTATCTTCATCCTTTCCAATTTGTCGTCAAACCTACATGATGCAGATGAATTGACAAAAACGTATTTTTGCGCCCACATCGAAAACCGAAGCGTGAAACAAAAGCTCCTGAAACGTCTGAACTGGGAAAAATGGCCGTTTGAACTGATTTACTTTCCCCTAACCTTTGTTTGGCTCTGGTATTGCCTCAGGAGCCGGTCGTTCTGGTTCTTCACGCCTTCCAATCCTACCTTAACCTTTGGCGGTTTTCAGGGCGAAAGCAAAAAGGAAATGTACGAGCAGCTTCCTGCACACCTTTATCCCCGAACCATCTATATCCAGGCGGGTATCCCCTTCGGGGAAGTAAAAAAACAAATCGAAGAAGCGGGCTTCAGCTATCCCTTCGTTGTTAAACCCGATGTCGGAATGAAGGGGATTCTTTTTCGGAAAATTGACCAGGAAGAGCAATTGCTTCGTTATCACGAGCGAATTCCGGTGGAATACATCGTTCAGGATCTGATTGAGTATCCGATTGAACTGAGTGTGTTCTACTACCGCCACCCGAGCTGGAAAAAAGGCGTTATTTCCGGATTCATACAAAAGGAATTGCTGGAAGTACACGGCGACGGCAAATCCACGCTGCTGGACCTGATCAAAAACCATCCCCGCGCAAAATACCGGATGGAAGAAATGATGCGAAGGCATGAACACCGCCTCGACAGGGTGCTTCCGGCCGGACAGCAGTTTTTTCTGTCCTACGCGGGTAACCATAACCGTGGTGCAAGGTTTATTGATCTCAGCAGCGAAATTGATGAGAAACTGCTGGCGGTATTTGACGGACTCAGTCACTACACCAAAACCTTTTTCTACGGGCGGTACGATATCAAATGCCGATCAATTTCGGAACTGAAAGAAGGAAAGGCGTTTTCGATCATTGAATTCAACGGTTCCGGTGCGGAACCCAATCATATCTATGATGCCGGTCTTTCCCTGGGAGCCGCATACCGCGTGATTCTCCACCACTGGAAGATGCTGTTTGAAATCAGCCGCTACAACCATAAAAACGGAAGTCCGTACTGGGGATTTATGAAGGGGCTGAAATTCATGCGCGAGAGCAGCAAACATTTTAAGCTCCTCGAAAAATACGATTAAGCTGATTTTAGGGTAACTTGTTGATTGTTCAACAATACCCATCGCATGAATTGGTGGCAGAAAATCAAACATCACCCTCGGATCATACGGCTTACTAACTGGGAGTACTGGAGTTTTAACACCGTGTATTTTCCCATTTACCCCATATGGCTCTTCCTTGCCGCAAGAACCCGCTCACTTTTTTTCTTTTCTGCGGCCAATCCGACCATCCGGAACGGAGGTTTTCTCAATGAATCCAAGAAGGAGGTCTACGCGCTGATTCCCGAACAATATTATCCCCCCACGATCTTTGTTAAGGCCGGAACCTCCACGGATGACGTATTGAAATCGATAAACCAACGAGGGTTCAGATTTCCATTGATTGCCAAGCCGGATGTCGGGGAGCGTGGACGGGATGTGAAAAAGCTCGACAATGAACGCGATTTGCTGGCGTATGTAGTAAAAGCCGGTGACGATTTCTTGATTCAGAAATTTATGAACTATCCGCTGGAAGCGGGTATCTTCTATCACCGTAATCCCGGTGAACCAGGTACAATCTCCGGTATTGTTTTTAAGGAATTCCTTACGGTAACGGGAAACGGGAGTGATTCCATCGAGGAGCTGCTGATGCAGAATCCGCGGTATATTCTTCAGCTGTCCGCATTGAGGGAGGAACTCGGGGAGGGCATTCACAGGATCCCCGCACCCGGCGAAAAACTGGAATTGGTACCGTACGGCAACCATTGCCGGGGAGCCCGGTTTACAAACGTTTCCCGACGGATCAGCCCGCAGCTTGTGGAAACCTTCAACAGCGTTTGCATGCAGATTCCGGGATTCCACTACGGACGACTGGACGTTCGGTTCGAGAGCTGGGAGAAGCTGGAAAGGGGAGAAGCCTTTACAATAATCGAGTTGAATGGTGCGGGGAGCGAACCAACGCATATCTATGATCCGGGTAAAACCATATTTTATGCATGGAAGGAAATCGTTCGGCACTGGTTTATCCTGAACCGGATCAGCCGGCTCAATCACCGCCTGGGCGTACCCTACATGCGTTGGAAAGAAGCCAGGCAGATGTTTCGCGAACATCGTGAGCGGACTTCGGCAAAAGAAAGGGGCAGGCACCAGGGCCTGCCCGCTGATATGTTCGCCTAAAGATCGGATCAAACGGTGATTTCGTTGTACACAGTATCGCGCTCAACGGCAACACGTCCTACCTGGGTGATGAGGGAAGTCAGTTCTTCCGTTGTCATGGCAGGATTTTGCTCTTCGGAACCGGCCATTGAATAGATTTTTGTGGTATCATCAATGGTGCCGTCCAGGTCGTTTACACCGAAGGAGAGCGTCATCTGGGCCTTGCTGCGACCGAGCATGGGCCAGTAGGCCTTCAGATGCGGGAAATTATCCATATAGATACGCGCAACGGCGTACATTTTCATGTCTTCGATGACACTGCACTCCGGAATATCGCTCATTTCATTGTCCTGGTTCCGGAACTTGAGTGGGATGAAGGTATTGAAACCACCGGTTTTGTCCTGAAGCGAACGGAGTCGCTCCATGTGATCGATGCGGTGTGCATAGGTTTCGATATGTCCGTACAACATGGTTGCGTTGGAGTGCATACCGAGGTTATGGGCCGCTTCGTGAATGGCCAGCCATCCTTCGGCATCCACCTTATCATTGCAGATTTTTTCGCGGATTTCCGGTGCGAAGATTTCTGCACCTCCGCCCGGAAGCGAGTCGAGCCCGGCTTCATGAAGGTATTTCATGCCCTCGGCAATACCCATTTTTGCCTTACGGAACATATAATCCAGCTCAACGGGCGTAAAGCCCTTGATATGAAGTTCGGGACGATGCGCCTTGATCCGGCGGAGTAAATCTGCAAAGAATTCGAGCGTGAGCTTGGGGTGTACACCGCCCACTATGTGCACTTCGGTTACCGGCTGATCGTCGTACTTGCGTACAATATCCATCATCTGTTCGATGGTCAGTTCCCATCCTTCTTCGCGGTGCGCGTAGAGACGGGAGTAGGAGCAGAATTTGCAGGAAAATACGCAGACGTTGGTCGGTTCGATATGGAAGTTGCGGTTATAGTAGGTTTTGTTGCCGTGCTTTTCTTCCCGAACATAATTCGCGAGCGCTCCCAGGAATGCCAGACTGCCCTTTTCAAAAAGGGTAATCCCTTCTGCAGGTGTAATTCTCGTATGGTTTAAGACTTTCCGGGCGATCTGTTGGAGTTCCGGGGAAGCGGTTAACCGGTATAGTTCTTCCAGTTTGCTCGCAGCTGTACTCATAATATCATCACATTTAATCTTCTCTGGCTTCTCGGGGCCGAAATCGTGCCCAAAGGTATAGATTATGCCGGTTTAATTAAAAGAGAAGTTTCCGGGAATTTTTACCAGTTAAAGGTTACATTTACCCGGATATCCGGATGGATGCTGTAGATAACGGGGCAGGTATGCGCCGCTCTTTCCAGGATTGTTCTTTGTTTTTCGTCGGCAGAAAACCCTTGGGGGAAAGAAAATGTTAAATTTATCCCGGTGATTCTCCGCGGGTCGGTACCCATAATCTTTTCCACGTCCGTTTTCATGCCGGTAAGATCAATGCCGAGATCGGGAGCTTTCATGCCCATGATTGTCTGCATACAGCTGGCAAGAGCCGTGGCAACAAGGTCTGAAGGAGAGAAACGTTCCCCATTGCCGTTATTATCTACTGGAGCATCGGTTTCAATTGTGCTGTTCGAACGAAGATGAGTCGCCTGTGTCCGTAATTTGCCTTGATACTGTACTGAGGAAGTCATTATATATTTTTGCATAAATTTACGTTAGAATAGAAAATATTACCGTGAAAAAACTTTTTGCCGTAGCGGCTATCATAACATGTTCTGCCAGTGTATATGCTCAGCAGGATAAGAAAGAGGAGAGAAGGGAAGCCCGGAAGGACAGGATTGAGGCACTCCGCCGGCAGGAGGAGGAAGGTGTACTGGTTTACAATAAGCAAACGGTTTGGGGAATCCAGCTGAGAACGACCGGATACGGCGCCTTTGTTGAGTTGGGGAAAATGCAGAACCGGGAGGTGACCAATATCATGCAGATTGAGTTTACCGAAACAAAACACCCGAAAGAATACAAGGCCCAACGTACCGACGGGTACTTTTTTTCCAATACGCCCTTTGTTTACGGCAAACAAAACTATTTCTACAACCTTCGCTTTGGATTAGGGCAGTCGCGTAGGATCGGCGACAAGGGGAACAAAAACGGTGTCTCCGTTCAGGGGGTATACCTGGGTGGTTTAAGCCTGGGACTGTTGAGGCCCTATTACGTGGAAGTGATCGGCGATCCCAACAATGCCTCCACCACCAAAAAAATCCGGTATGGTAACGGGAATACCGACGACGACCTGCTTTTCCTGAATCCGGACGTTATTGTGGGAGGTACCGGACTCGGAAAGGGTTGGGGTGAGATCAAATTTAAGCCCGGACTTCACGCCAAAACCGGAATCCGGTTCGATTATGGCCGGTTTAATGAGGTCGTTTCCTCCCTCGAGGTAGGCCTTGCCGGCGAAGTCTATGCCCAGAAAATTGCCATCCTGGCCGACAAAAGCTATGATGGAAGCCCCCTCGCGAAAAACCGGCAGTTTTTCTTTAACGCTTATGTAGCCATTGAGTTTGGTAAGCGGAAGTAACGTAATTTTGCTGCGGGTAATTTATTTCAGATCAGCCGAACCATTCGGTTACAAATATGAGTCATGCAAGAGCTACCTATAGTACAGAAATTGAACGAAGAAGATACCAGAGTTAAAAAACCGAACTGGCTTCGGGTAAAGTTGCCGATCGGTGAAAGCTACAAGCATGTACGCGGTCTGGTCGATACCCATAAACTCCACACCATCTGCGAAAGCGGCAATTGCCCCAATATGGGTGAATGCTGGGGAGCCGGAACGGCGACCTTCATGATCCTCGGCAATATCTGCACCCGCAGTTGCGGCTTCTGTGCAGTGGCAACCGGAAGACCCGAAGCGGTGGATTGGGACGAACCACAACGGGTTGCCGAAGCCATCCACCTGATGAAGGTAAAACATGCCGTCATCACTTCCGTTGACCGCGACGAATTGAAAGACGGAGGCTCTATCATATGGTACAATACGATCCGCGCGGTTAAGGCTCTTAATCCGGATACAACGCTCGAAACCCTGATCCCCGATTTTAAAGCGGAGGCTGAGCCGATTTCCCGGATTATTGAAGCTGCCCCCGAAGTGGTTTCCCATAATATTGAAACAGTGGAGAGAATGACCCGCCGGGTAAGAATTCAGGCGAAATACTGGAGAAGCATGGATACCCTCCGCCAACTCAAGGAAGGTGGCATGCGCACCAAATCCGGAATCATGCTCGGCCTTGGAGAAACCAAGGAAGAAGTGATCCAAACCCTTCAGGATCTCTATGATAACGGTGTAGATGTGGTAACCATCGGCCAGTATCTTCAGCCTACAAAAAAACACCTGCCGGTCGACCGTTTTGTTCATCCCGATGAATTTGCGGAACTCCGTGAGATCGGCTACCAGATGGGGTTCGATTATGTGGAAAGCGGACCGCTGGTGCGTTCATCCTACCATTCCGAAAAACACGTGCTGAAGGGATATGGCCGTCAGGTATGGGAACAGGAAAAATCCATGATGGCGTAATTTTCTGCCTGTATGCATATCAAGAACTTTTGTAAGGCCATTGTTGGCCTTTTCTTTTTTCTGCCGATGACTGGTTCGGCCCAGTCGGTCTGGAAAAAGGTGGATTCGGCGTTCGGGCCACTTCCCGCCGGAACCCACGTTTTTCGCTCTACGACAGAAATAGACGGTCGCCCGAATATTGCCTATTATGTTTCTGTCGACCTCAAAAATCGGGGTGTCCGCTTTGAAGTGGACACGACACTGAACAGAAGACTGAAACCTCAGGAATATTATGAGAGAAACGGTAACCCTCTGGTGGTGGTGAATACGACCTTCTTCTCTTTTGCCACCAACCGGAATTTGAGTACGGTGATCCGAAACGGAAAATTGGTTTCCTGGTCGCCCCACGTCATCAGCGGAAAAGGCAAGGATTCGGCGGATTATTTTTATGTAACCGGCAGTGCGATTGGGATATCCCGCAAACGTGCGGCCGATGTGACATGGTTGTATGCCGACTCCTCAACACGGTATGCCCGTTCTTTCCCGCATCATCCGGTATTCCGGAAGGAAGCCTATCCCGCAACAGGCAGGCAACGTTACCGGTATTTCCGGAAATCCCACAATGGCCGGATAAGTAGCCGGAAATGGAAAATGGATATAGCTGTCGGCGGAGGTCCGGTACTGATTCACGACGATACGATCCGGATAACCAATAACGAAGAATTCAAATTTATCGGCAAAGCCATACACGATCGCCATCCCCGGACAGCTATGGGGTATACGAGCGACGGACGACTGATCATTCTGGCGGTTCAGGGAAGAACGCCCGGAGTTGCCGAAGGGGCGGATCTGTTACATTTGGCCACCATCATGAAAGAATTGGGCTGCTACGAAGCCCTAAATCTCGACGGTGGTGGAAGCAGCTGCCTTCTTATTAACGGAAAGCAAACGATTACGCCTTCCGATAAGGAAGGGCAACGCCCCGTACCGGCGGTGTTTATTGTACGATAACATCAGTTTTTAGTAGCTTTACCGCATGCAACTGCTTTTCACGGAAGAATATTGCCAACCGGAACGTCTGTTCCCGTTCACCGCAACCCGGCAGGTGCAGGATATCCGCATAGGTATACTCACGATCCGGGAAAAATGGGAACATCTGCTGGGTCTGGTTTCCGCGGATAAAAAATGCGACTACTATAAGGATCACCCCGAATCGGTTCTGATCGCTCCGGATATGCAGGCCGGGGAAGCCATTCTGCTGCATGGAAATGTATTGCCTACGCCCGCACTGGCGAAAGCTGTTTCAGAACTTCAACCCGGCGAGGGCCTGGGACTTCCGGGTTATGGCGGTTTTGCCTTCCGCTTCTCCAAAACGGGCATTACCGGCGCACACTCCTTCCGCGTTGCGCAAATCCGTGAATTCCGCGATGAGCCCATCGATATTCTCGAATACGCCTGGCAGATTTTTGAATGGAATGACAAATATATCCGAGCCGATTTTTCACTGATCACCGATGGACGCGAGTCTGCTCCTCCTGATCCGACGAATCAAATCATTGGCCGCGAAAACCTCTTTATTGAAGAAGGGGCAGTGGTTTCCTGCGCGGTGATCAATGCCTCTACCGGGCCGGTTTACATCGGCAAAAAATGTCTGGTAATGGAAGGTTCGGTGATCCGAGGTCCCTTCTCCATGGGCGAGGGAAGTGTGTTGAAAGTTGGTGCAAAAATTTACGGCGCCACCACACTTGGTCCCTATTGCACGGGGGGTGGAGAAATTAAAAACAGCGTGATGATGGGGTGGTCAAACAAAGCTCACGATGGGTATCTGGGCGACTCGGTTATTGGGCACTGGTGTAACCTCGGCGCCGGTACGTCAAACTCCAATATCAAAAATACGGCAACCCCCGTAAAAGTCTGGAATCACCCCAACGCGGTGACCGATCAAACTCCGGGAGTGAAGTGCGGCATCTTTATGGGCGATCATTCACGTGCGGCTATCAACACTTCCTTCAATACCGGAACCGTTATCGGTGTGGGAGCCAACGTGTTTGGAGCACAGGGGCTTACACCCAAATTTATTCCTTCCTTTTCCTGGGGGGCAGATGGAATAAGCCGGTATAGTTTTGAAAAATTTCTTTCCGATACAGGCAATTGGATGGCCTTTAAAAGCCGCCGTTTAACGGAGACAGAAATTCGGATTCTAGAATACGTTTACGATAAAGAACCATAATCATAAAACAAGAGCAACATGAGACAGCAAATTGCAGCTGCAAACTGGAAAATGAATCTTACGCTTCAGCAGGGTGAACAACTCCTGGATGCCGTTCTGCCCGCAACACAAAATCTGAAGGATAATCAGCAGGTTATTTTTGCGGTGCCCTTCCCTTTTCTTACCATGGCACTGGGAAAAGTTGGTGGAAAGAAAAATGTATTTGTTGCTGCACAAAACTGTTACAGCAAAAAGTCGGGCGCGTTCACCGGGGAGGTTTCCGCGGAGATGCTCGCATCCATTGGTGTTACCCATGTTGTGCTCGGTCACTCAGAAAGAAGAGAATATTTTGGCGAAAGCAATGCCATGCTGGCGGAAAAAGTAAATATCGCATTGGAATATAAACTTACGCCCGTATTCTGTTGCGGAGAGCCGCTCGCTGTAAGAGAAGAAGGTACACAAAACAGCTTTGTGGGCCGTCAGCTCGAAGAGTCGCTGTTCCATCTTTCGGCCGATGATATCAAAAAAATCGTTATCGCCTACGAACCCATCTGGGCAATCGGTACGGGTAAAACCGCATCAACGCAGCAGGCTCAGGAAATGCACGCCGCCCTGCGTTCACTGCTGGCTTCCAAATATGGAAAGGAAGTGGCCGACAGCATTTCTATTCTCTACGGTGGTTCCGTAAATGCCGGCAATGCGGCCGAACTCTTCGCATCGAACGATGTGGACGGAGGCCTTGTTGGAGGTGCATCCCTGAAATCGGCGGATTTCAGCACCATCATTGCTGCACTGGGATAATCAACGAATTCCGGAAGGATGCTTGTTTCTGTAATAATACCTTGCTTCAATGTCGAACCTTTCGTTGCCGAATGCATCGAATCGGTACTGAACCAAACCTATCTGGATATTGAAATTATCTGCGTTGATGATGGTTCGGAGGACGGGACGCTGAACGTATTGGAAAAATTCAGCGATAAGATTGATCTCATTATTCCGGAAAATCATAAAGGGGCCGGCGCTGCGAGAAATACAGGGCTGGCCCATGCCAGGGGCGACTATATCCAGTTTCTGGATGCCGACGATCTGCTGTTTCCCGAGAAGATCGCTTCGAATATTCAGCTCGTCAAGGGCGCACCATCAAGAAACGCTGTCGTCATCGGAAAACACCTGCATCGCCGCCCGAACGGAAGGGTAGAACAATTCGGCTACCTGGATGAGCAGTGGTTGTCGATCGTTTCCTTCGTATGGGGGAATACCTGTTGTAACCTTTGGCCCAGGGAAATACTTCAGAAAGTGGGGGGCTTTGACGAAAACCTGACTAGTTTTCAGGACTGTGATCTCGGTTTCAGGGTTGCCTGCCTGAATCCGGATGTTGTTTACGACCCGAACTATTATACCCTGATTCGGGAGAGGCCCGATTCCATTACCACTTCTGTTATATCTCCGGAAAAAGATGAGGAACGTTTATTAACTTCCATACGGCTTCGGGAAAAGATGAAGGCGTATCTGACAGAAAAGGGCCTGTTTCAGGAAGAATATCAGCAGGCCATTTACGAGGGACTGTTCACCCATATCAAATATTTTGCCCATCGTAATACCGAAAAAGCCATCCGGTATTACCGCAGTCATATTCCCCGTGAATTTTGTCCGCAGAACCGGGATGTGAGTGCTTTTTACCGGCTGAATTTCCGTCTTTTCGGATTCGCCGGGGCTGAGCGGATTGCTCGGCTGGTGAATCGTCTGAAGGGAAGACTATAACATCTAAATCGCCGCGCATGAAAGTACTCTGGTTGGCAAGTTGGTACCCCAATCCCAAAAGTCCTTCAAACGGCGACTTTATACAACGTCATGCCCGGGCCGTTGCAGAAACCAATGAGGTGTATGTTCTGAATGTTGAACCGGCGCCCCAATCCATCACGGGAGGGAAAATACTCGATATCAAGAATGAACAGGGAAGATTAACGGAACGAACCATTCTTTACCGGCAATATTCTTCGGGTATGCTTGGGCGTTTGCGTTCCACCCTCCGTTATTTCCGGGTCAACAGGAGGGCTGTGGAGGAATATATCGAAACGCATGGTATTCCCGATATGATCCATGTGCATATTCCATTGCGAGCCGGGATCGTAGCCTGGTATTTGAGAAAGCGTTACGGGGTTCCCTTTGTGGTAACCGAACATTGGGGTGGTATTATAGTACCCGGAGAGGCGGCCTTCCGCAGTCGATCCTTCCTGTTCCGATTCCTCTACAAAAAAGTTCTCCGCACGGCCGATTCCATCAGCGCTGTGTCGCGGCATCTGGCGAACGCCCTTCAACATATGGTTCCGTCCAAAAGGATCGAAGTAATTCCCAATGTAGTCGACTGTTCCCTTTTTTACCCCGCAGATCATAAGCCTCCCCAATTCGCGTTTGTACACGCGTCCGGAATGGATGAAAATAAGAATGTGGCCGAAATACTGAGGTCGTTTTCCACTATACATAAACGTTATCCTACGGTGCTCCTGCATCTTGCGGGAAGCGACACGCCCACGCTGCGCAGCCTGGTCCAATCCCTGGGCCTTGAATCGGGTGTAGTGGTGCATGGTATTCTGACGCAGCACGAACTGGCAGATCTTTTTCGGCGATCATCAGCCTTTGTACTCTTCTCGCGCTACGAAACCTTTAGCTGTGTTACCGCGGAAGCCCATGCCTGCGGTCTGCCGGTCATCAGTTCGGATATACCTGCCCTCCGCGAGCTGATTACGGAGGAAAGGTTCGGTCTGCTGGTAGAAGATCAGGATCCCCAAGGGCTCGAAGGAGCGATGCAGAAACTGATCGAATCCAATCCGGATCCCGACTTGACGGTAGCCGCCGCCACCCGGGAGAAATTTGACTTTCCGGTGGTAGGGAAAAAGTTCACCGACTGGTACAACGAAGTATTGAATCAAACCCTGGACTAGGATCTATCCCTTCAGCCGTTCAACAAGGGCAATATAGTCTTCCATGGCGGCCTCCTTTCCTTTACCGGCCTGCTCTTTCCAGGCATCATATTTTGCACGGGCCACAAAATCGAAGGGACCGCCGGCATATTCCGAAGGGGCATCTCCCTCCGTGGCTTGTTTGTATAGGGAATAAAGCTGAAGCAGGATCTCGTTGGAGGGCTTTTCCGAAAGTGTTTTGCTGGCCGCTACGGCTTCCTGAAAACGGGTGGCAATTTCCATGTGTTTTTGGAAGGGAAGTTACTATTTTATAAGGATTTGGACATTGTTCAAAGCGCCTGAAAAAGAACCATTTCTTTTCGCTAATTTTGCCGCTTAAACAGGAATTCCCTACATGAAGCAAATTAGAAACTTCTGCATTATTGCCCACATTGATCACGGAAAGAGTACGCTTGCCGACCGACTCCTGCAGACAACCAATACCATCAGCGAACGTCAGATGATGGATCAGGTGCTGGACGATATGGACCTGGAACGGGAAAAAGGGATAACCATTAAGAGCCATGCAATCCAACTGGATTACCTGTATACCGGTAACAAAGAAGGGTTTACAGATAATAAAAAATATACACTTAACCTGATTGACACTCCGGGCCACGTCGACTTCAGCTACGAGGTAAGCCGTGCCCTGGCCGCCTGTGAGGGTGCGCTTCTCCTTGTCGACGCCGCACAGGGTATTCAGGCTCAAACCATCAGTAACCTCTACCTGGCCATTGAAAACGACCTAGAAATCATCCCGGTGATTAACAAAATCGATATGGCAGGTGCCATGATCGAAGAGGTGGAAGACCAAATTATCGAACTGATCGGCTGCAAACGGGAAGATATTCTGCGCGCCAGCGGTCGTACCGGTATCGGGGTGGAGGAAATACTGGAAGCCATCGTCGAAAGAATTCCTGCCCCCAAAGGGGATCCCGAAGCCCCGCTTCAGGCTCTGATCTTTGACAGCGTGTTCAACAGCTTCCGCGGAATTATCGTGTATTACCGGGTGCTGAACGGCATGATCCGGAAGGGCGACAAGATTAAGTTTGCCGCGACCGGTACCGAATATATCGCCGACGAAGTGGGCATCCTGAAAATGGGCCTTGCACCCAAAAACGAGGTCCGATGTGGAGACGTCGGCTACATCATCACCGGTATCAAAAACGCCAAGGAAGTGAAGGTGGGTGATACCCTTACCCATACGGCCCGCCCGGGTGAAGCCATCAAGGGTTTTGAAGAGGTAAAACCGATGGTTTTTGCCGGCATTTTCCCCGTAGAAACCGATGCATTTGAAGAACTCCGCGACTGCATGGAAAAACTGCAGCTCAACGATGCTTCCCTCACGTTTGAACTGGAAACCAGCCAGGCGCTTGGTTTCGGATTCCGATGCGGATTCCTTGGAATGCTCCATATGGAAATCATCCAGGAGCGCCTGGAACGCGAGTTCAACCAAACCGTTATCACCACGGTTCCCAACGTAAGTTTTATTGCAACAACAACCAAAGGGGAAGTGGTTACCATCAGTAACCCGACAGATATGCCCGATGTGGTAAAAATCGAAAAGATCGAGGAACCCTACATCAAGGCGCAGATCATTACCAAACCCGAATATATCGGCAATATCATGACCCTCTGCATCAACAAGAGGGGTATGCTGATCAACCAATCGTATCTTACACCTTCACGGGTGGAACTGCTGTTTGAAATGCCGCTTACGGAAATCGTATTCGACTTTTACGATAAACTGAAGAGTCAAACCCGTGGATATGCCTCTTTCGATTATCACCCCTGCGGGTACCGCGAGAGTGATATCGTAAAAATGGATATTCTGCTGAACGGCGACCGTGTGGATGCACTCAGTGCACTGATCCACCGCAGTCGGGCCCAGGACTTCGGACGAAAACTCTGCGAAAAGCTGAAAGAGTTGCTGCCGCGTCAACAGTTCCAGATCGCTATCCAGGCAGCCATCGGCGCAAAAATCATTGCCCGTGAAAATATCAGCGCCATGCGTAAGGACGTGACGGCCAAATGTTATGGTGGTGATATCAGCCGTAAGCGTAAACTTCTCGAGAAACAGAAAGAAGGTAAGAAGCGGATGCGCCAGATCGGAAACGTAGAGGTTCCGCAGGAAGCATTCCTGGCGGTTCTGAAGCTCGATGAGTAATCCAATATTGTCAGGACCATTTAACGCATAAAGGCTGTATCACCGACGGATGCAGCCTTGTTATTTTTCGGACCAAAATTATTATCATGAACTACAGAAACTTCAGAGGTACGGCCGTTTCAGAAATCGGACTCGGAACCTGGCAGCTGGGAAGTGCCGATTGGGGTGTTGTGAAGCCCGAAGAAGCTTTTGCCATTCTTTCCGCCTATATCGACGGCGGTGGAAACCTTATCGATACCGCCGATGTTTACGGGATGGGGGTGAGCGAATCGCTGATCGGTGAATTCCTTAAAACCCGGAAAGAAACGATTCATGTGGCCACCAAGCTTGGACGTCGGCAGGATAACGGTAATGGATGGCCGCGCAATTTCAGCTACGATTCCATGCGCCGCCATATCGAAGATTCTTTGAAACGCCTCGGCCTCGACCAGCTGTTTCTGGAGCAACTCCATTGTATTCCGACGGATGAGTTGCGCAGGGGTGAGGTGTTCAAACATCTGCGTCGCTTTCAGGAAGAAGGACTGATCCGCCAATGGGGGGTAAGTGTCGAAACCCTGGATGAAGCATTGATCTGTCTCGAACACGACGGCCTGGCTTCTCTTCAGATAATCTTTAACATATTCCGCCAGCATATTGCTGAACCCTTGTTTTCAAAAGCGTCAGAAAAAGGGGTGGCACTGATTGCAAGGGTGCCCCTGGCCAGCGGACTTCTTACCGGTAAGTTTACCGCCGACACCCGTTTCGAAACTACCGACCACCGAAACTTCAACGCCGACGGGGCTGCCTTCAATGTGGGCGAAACATTTTCGGGTATCGATTTCCGTAGTGGCGTTGCGTTGGTTGAAGAAGTGAAGAACATTTTTCCCGAAGGAGAAATGGCCCGATACGCCCTTCGCTGGATCCTTGATTTTCCGGAAATCACTACGGTAATACCTGGTGCTTCCCGCACATCCCAGGTTTATTCCAATCTGGCCGCGGCGTCCCTTCCTCCGCTCAACGGAGCCGTGCATTCCGAGTTAAGAATCTTGTACGATGCCAAAATCCGTCCGCTTATCCGCGGTAGTTACTAGTTCGATGCATCGGCCATGGCCGGAGCCCGTCTTACGGAGCGCAGAATACCGGAAAATTCCTTTTCGTGCGACCTGAACTGGCTTTCGGGGGCCTGCAGTTGAATCTGGACCAATTTCCCGCCGGCATTTACCACCACCATATAACAGGCAAAGATTTCCTCTTCGGGAACTTCAGGTAAACATCCCTTGTAGGTCAGCGCTTCGCGGATGCCGGTGCGGTTTTCCGGAAGTCTGGCGGCCTTTGTCAGAACCGTTCCATCCTCAATCATCTGTCGATACATGGGCTGGAGATCGAGTCCATTCGGAACATCGATGCAGGTAATCAGCATGCTGACATCTGCGTTTAAGCGCTGGTAAACATACGTTTTCCCAATTCCGCCTTCTCCCTGCGTTGTCAGTTTCCACTTACCTGCGGGAAGATGAAATTGAATGTCCGTATAAGGAACATTCTGGACCTGTGCCCGCACGGAGGGTACGATCAGGCACAAGAGGGTGCAGATCAGAATTAATCTCATCACATAAGTTGATTACAGGCTTAAATAATAGGTCGGGCTCCGGAAACCGTTTGTTTCCCGGAAGGGGTAAAATGGAAATTCGCAGATAAGGAATTTTTGTAGCGATCGTCTACAGAACTCAAAGGAAAGTTAATGGTGTGTGCGGTACTAGTCTTTGCAGAGGAGAATGGAACAAAGGGTTATATTACAAAGAAAATAAATATTCGTGATATGGCCAAATCAGGTTGATTTCCGAAGCCATTTCAGCGAGTTTAGATAGGGGCGCCGTTTCAGGTAGTCCAGATCATGCTGCATGGCATAGGCTTCTTTTTCAAAGCTTACATTCCGGTAGGCCTTGTCGTGGGTTTTTAGTTTTATACGGCCAACCCAGTATTCAATGAAGTACCAGATATAATACGGAATGATGAGGAGTTCCAATTGCTGGCGGTGATGGATTTTTTCATGATTTCGGACGGGTTGGTTTTCCGCCGTTTTCCTGTCCCGGAAAATAATCACCGGCCAAAGCGACATGGCTACGGCTTTTTTATTGTTCAGTGTAAGAACCTTCAGTAACCTTGCACTTATGATGATCATAACCCGTTTTATGTTTAATTGCGTTTTCGCCTACGGTTTCGTTCCGAATGTTCTTCCAGTTTCTGCTCATCGATGGTGCCGTCATCGCCAAGAATGCCGTCACCTACGGGGGCTTCACCGTCCTTCAGTTTAAAATGGAAGACCTTGTCGATATGCACCCACTGCCCATTCTTCCATTTAAACCCTTCGTAGTCGCCGTCTGGAATAAGGGTGTATTTTTTGTTAGGCTCGTCGATTTCAGACACCAGATGATCGAATAGAATCATATCCATATCTTCATCATACATTACCCGGGCGCGGCCTTCTTTTTTGTATTCCAGTACGAAACGGGCCTGGTCGGGTTTCGGGATGGTATCTTCCCGGAAGCTGAAGAAATTGCCACCGAAAACCGGTTGCCCGAAATCGTCGAAATACAGGACCTCGATCCATTTTTTCGAACTGCGGATATTATTGTCGTCGTATCCGATCAGGGTGTAGAAGTTCTTCCCCTGAAACTTTTTCTGTACCAGTTTATAATAAATGGCGCCGATCCAATTGGCTGCAGTACGGATGGAATCGAGCGGTCGGTCGGTGAATTCTGAGATATCGAAAAGCGCGTGCCGTACAAATTCGCCGTTCGCTGTATTCATCTGGATCATGCCTCGCTGGCGGAAATAATCTTCGTCTTTCATGAACTGCCAGGTGAATATCCGGAAACTGCTGTCGGGTGGATAGAGTATCGACACGGTCTGCAGGGAATCGAAAGGGTAGTAAAAGGAGTAAGGTGTTTTCAGTGTACGCATGAGTGTACGGATAAAACCGCTGTCGGCCCTCATCCGGTCAGCAGCCTGAATATCCTGAATCATCCGGTTGGAAAGAGTCTTGAGGGTGTCTTCCTGAATTGCCAACAGCCGGTAAGTATCCGCTTGGAGCCGTTTACCGGTTTGCGCTTCCGAAAATTCCACGCTCAGGCACGTTAAAACCAACAGGGAAAATAGACGAATCCACTTCATGCAGTACTTTTTTTGTTTAAGTCCGGACGATACAAAACTGCTATTTTAAACGCAAAAAGAACCATAAAATTTTCGGCGGATGACGTTTGGGGAAGCTTTTGTTGTTAAAACGATACAATGGTATTCACCATACGGTCCCAACCATATTTTTTCTTTTCTTCGCGAAGGCCTGTTAAATAGGCTTCTTCACCGGTCGCCAGGAATGTTCGGATGGCATCAGCGATCGCTTTGGGCTCCGGGTGGGTGACGATTCCGGCTATTCCATCGGGAACGATGGAAGCGAGTCCACCCACGTCGGTCACAATCATCGGTTTTTCGAAATGGTAGGCCAGCGGTGTTACCCCGCTTTGGGTAGCGTTGCGGTAGGGCTGGATTACGGCATTGCAGGCGCTGAAATAGTATCGGACTTCACTGTCGGGAATAAAGTGGTTGTGCAGAATAACCTCTTCCTTCAGACCGTATTCGTCCATTATATCCATATAGAATTTCGGGTCCTCATAAAACTCGCCTGCAATCACCAGTTTGAATTCCCCACGTCTTTCCCTTAACAGAGAAAGGGCTTCCAGTAACAGGTCCAAACCTTTGTATTTGCGGATGAATCCGAAAAACAAGAGGATCGTGTTGTCCTGCGGGAGCTTCAAATGCCGTCGGGCTTCTTCAGCTGTTACCGGATCTCCGAAATTATCATAGAGCGGGTGCTCCACCAGTTTTGCCGGTTTTTCCGAATCAAAGCTGCGCAGGTCCTTCATCACTTTCGCGCTCATCGTGATAAATGCGTCACAGGACTTAAGGAAATACTTTGTGAAAGGTTTGTCTCCCGGCTTTTTTTCGTGCGGAATGATATTGTCTGCAATACAGATAACCCGGGCATTGCTGTTCTTTTGGGCTATTCGGAGAATGGTTCCCAGTGCGGGGCCCATAAACGGAAGCCAGAAGCGCACAACAATAATATCGGGCTTATCTTTCCGGATGCGATTGCCCACCTTAATCCAATTCAGCGGATTGATTGAGTTTACCACCGTGTGAATCGGGACGGTGGTGGGCGAAGGCCCGTCCGAGAACTGGGTTTTTCCAGGGAACAAAAACGACGGATATTGTAATGAGAACGAATAGATCGAGATCGGATAACCGGCATCGTTAAACGCGTTTGCGAGGCGGTTGTTGAACATTGCAATACCACCCCTGAGTGGATGAGCCGGTCCCAGTATGATGATCTTTTTCACCTTGGAGATCAGAGTTTCAATTTCTTTTCCACCAGATAAGAATTTCGGTCGGGTGCATTACGTGCAATAAGTTCAGCCAGAAACCCCGTAACGAAAAGTTGGGTACCTATAATCATGGCGGCAATGGCCATGAAGAAGGCCGGGCGGTTGGTCAGCGCAAAATCTGTTACGACCAGTTTGGCAACAACGAGATAAACGCTGATGCAGAAGCCGATCAGAAAGAAAAGCGAACCGAAGGCGCCAAAGAAGTGCATGGGGCGTTTTCCGAATTTGCTGACAAACATGATGGATGCCAGGTCCAGAAATCCGTTGATAAATCGTTCCCATCCGAATTTGGTTACGCCGTATTTTCTCGGGCGGTGTTCAACAACCTTTTCGCCGATCTTGGTGAAACCTGCCCATTTGGCGATTACGGGAATATAGCGGTGCATTTCGCCGTACACTTCGATGCTCTTCACCACTTTTCTGCGGTAGGCTTTGAGCCCGCAGTTAAAGTCGTGGAGCTTAATTCCCGAAGCTGAACGGGTAGCTGCGTTGAAAAGTTTTGTAGGAATGGTTTTGGTGATCGGATCGTAGCGCTTTTTCTTCCATCCGCTGACCAGATCGTACCCATCTTCCACGATCATTTTCCGGAGTTCCGGAATCTCGTCGGGGCTGTCCTGCAGGTCGGCGTCCATGGTAATCACCACCTCTCCCGAGGCAGCTTTGAACCCCTCATTCAGGGCAGCGGACTTACCATAGTTGCGTTGAAAGCGAATGCCCTTTACTTCCGGCATTTCTGCACTTAGTTGCTCGATTACCTGCCAGGAATTGTCTTTGCTTCCGTCATCAACCAGAATCACTTCGTAGCTGTACTTATTGGCTATGCATACCCGTTGAATCCAGGCGCAGAGTTCCGGAAGCGATTCATCCTCATTGAAAAGGGGAACGACGATAGAGATGTCCATTCGCTAAGATAACGCTGTTATTGAAAAGGGATCGGTTGCGGGTTCTTTTTGGCAACGCCGGCCCCGATAAGAGAGGCAATAAGCCCGGCGATCAGGTAGCCGAACAAGGTACCCAAAATGGTAACCAAAATCCATCTGTCGCGAAGGCCCTGAATGAATTCATCAATCTGCTCGTCTGTAACATTGGGATTTTGTTCCATATTCTTACGCGCTTCATCGAGTGCCAACTCCTTTAATTCCGGGAAGAGCAGGGTGAATGCCACGGCAAAAGCAAGCATAAGACAGGTAATTACGGCGGTGGTTTTAAAGCCGTGACCGAATACACTACCGAATGTAATATTGCCGTTCATATCCTTACTGAAACGAACGCAGCTCCAAATGATTCCGGCGATAAATAGACCAAAGATCAGGAACTGCGGCCAGCTGGAAGAAGACAAGCCGGCAATAAAAACGATGACGCTCAGCACGATCATTATCAGGGAGATGATCAGGCCTTTCTGGACATGGGACATCACTTTATTTTCCATAAAGCAGGTATTTGTTTAGTTGTTCAAATGTAATTGGTTTCCCCGGATAATCCCAATCACTTTACCGTTAAAGCGGGTTCCGATGAAGGGCGTATTGCGGCAGAGCGATTTGTTTCGGTCTTCCGTGAACTCGAAGGGTTCAGCCGGTGAATACAGCGTTAGGTTGGCTGCAGCACCTTTTTCGATGGTGGCTGTTTCCAATCCGAAAATTTTACGGGGATTTACCGCAAACAGCTGCGCAATCCGTTCGGGTGTAAGATCCGGAAGTACCGTTTGAACAACAGAGTAGGCGGTTTGCAGTCCGGTCATGCCCGGAGCGGCGTATTCAAACTCCACTGTTTTATGGTCGGGGTCCTGAGGCAGGTGATGGGAGGCAATGGCGTCGACAAGGCCGGAACGTACCGCTTCGCGAAGTGCTTCGCGGTCGGCTGCCGTACGGAGGGGTGGCATTACTTTGAGATTGGTATCATAATCCATCAGATCCTCATCACAGAAATACAGATGGTACGGCGTTACCGAACAGGTTACCTGGAGGCCGGATGCTTTTGCCCGGCTGATGTATTCCAGGGATTTCGGAGAGCTGACACCCGTGAAGTGAATCCGGGATCCGGTATATCGGGCGAGTTTGATGTCGCGGGCAACCATAAGTTCTTCGGCCAGGATCGGCTTACCGGGCAAGCCCAGACGCGTGGAAATTATGCCTTCGTTGATCAGTCCGTTGGCACCTACGCTGGTGTCGTCCGGAATCTGGATCACTACACCGTCGAATGTCTTTACATATTGAAGAGCTTTCAGCAGAATGCCTGCCGATTGAACGGGTTTGAGTCCGTCGGAAAATGCTACGGCACCACTGGCCTGCATGTCGTACATTTCGGCCAGATCCTTGCCTTCGGCATTTTTGGAAATGGCCCCGATGGGAAGAACGCGGGCCGGAAGGGAGGAACCCTTGCGGACAACATATTCAACCGAAGTTTTGTCCTGAACGGCAGGTTTTGTATTGGGGATTACCATCACTTCGGTATATCCGCCGGCTGCAGCTGCTGCAGAACCGGTTTCCAGCGTTTCCTTGTATTCGGTTCCGGGGTCGTTGAAATGGGCAAAAATATCGGCCCAACCCGGAGATGCTACCAGTCCTTCTGCACTAAGCTCCTGAGCATCAGCAGCCGAAATTCCCGAACCTATAGCGGTAATAACACCGTTTTCAACTAAAATATCCTGCTTTGTATTGTAGAACCTTGATTGCGGATCTGCAATCAGTGCTTGCTTGATTAGAACCTTCATGACGAAAAATTGCGTAAAGATACAATACTGTCGTCATAAATCGGGCAACGCAGGAAGAAAAGCCTGCATATCCATTTGTAAATCAGGTTTGATACATTTCGAAATTGCCGCACTGTTGCAATTTGCGGGGCACGAACCCTCAACAATACACAAAACTGATCAGCTGTGGTATCCCTATCACCAACGCCGTGCCGTAGACCATCCGATGCCAGAAAAAACCGGCTTCCGATCCGGGATACATCAGGATTGCCACCGGATAACCCGCCATTTTGATCCTCAGCGGTGTATTTTCTTCCTTCATCAGTTTAAGAATGGCATCCACATTTCCGGTACTTGGAAAAGCATGAACAGCCATGGAAATCCCCAGATAGAGTTTCAACCAATCCAGGACACTGCTGTCGCCGCCTGAAAAAATCGACATAACGGCGGGCAGCGCTATCAGCACCCCAAAAAACGTACTTGCCAGAAAAGGACCGATACAGATCAGAATGGTTTTCCAACGGCCGGTAACGGTTTCGTGAAGTACATAACCGGCCGGATCGCCCAGTCGGAAATAAACCACCTCCAGCACGGGTATCGATAAGATCCGGCAGAAAAACTGATAAAAAAGTTTATGAATGATGATGCCCGGAAAAGTCAGGACATTCGTGATTAACCGTATGCTGTACAAGAAGTCGCTCATTCCTGAATGAATTTTTCTTTCCCCTGAATTACATCTTCAACATATTTCATATAGGCGGTACCCGTGCTGTCCTCCGAAAAATGGGTGACCAGCGAATCCCGTTCATGAACTTTTCCGGTATAATGCAGTGCCAGTGCAAGCGTCGCTCCGGTGTAGGGATCGTCGGGGTCGGCGGCCACGGCAGACCGCGCCGAAACAAGTGCCTCGTCTTTCTTACCCATCTGCAGCAACGTCCGCGCCTTTACCGCCAGGGCATTCGGTAGTTGCCGGTTAATGTTCAGTACAACCCGGCAAAAATGGAGTGCACTGTCGTACTGCGCCAACAATCGTTTGGTATTTGCCTTGATCAACAGTGCCCGGATATTTCCCGCGTCGATTTTCATGACCTGACTGACCACGCTGTCACTTTCGCGGTACCGCTCCTGGTGCTGAAGCTGCTGGCTGTACGAGGTCATGGCGAACACATCTTCCGGATTCATCCGGAGGAACTGCTGAAACAACGAGTCGGGGATTGGCCTTCCCTCATACGTATTGCTGAACGCATGAAAATTTTCGGAAGGCGTGTAGAAACGGATATTGTAAAGCAGCTTGTCGAGACGGCGATACATTTGTTTGTCGCGAATCACCTTACCCTGCAATAACGAAGCAGTAGAGTAGAAGGTCTTCAGATCAAGATTATAAAATGCGGCAATCAGCAGTCTGCCCGCAGCTTCCTGCGATGTGGAGTCTCTTTCAAGGATTTCCGAAAGTTCTTTCTGCGCAGTCAGGTAGTCGCGCTTCTTTTCGGCCTCGGTCACCTTCCGGAATCGAATGCCCGTGGCAATCTGATCGGAAAACGAAGTCAGCGAAAGCCAGGACATTGCTGCCAGTCCGCAAATCAACAGCCCTCCCCAAAGCGGGAAGGGATACTTTGTGGCCTTCTCCCTACAGGAAGAACATAACGGTGTTGAATAACCGATGTTAACATCTGGACTTCCGCATTTATAGCATACATTCATTAGCGGAGACGGGTCGCTGTTATGGATCGTGTTGTCTTCCATTCCTCACAATCATGGTTAATTTGGGTAGAAAAAACGGATTCGATTGTGTAGTGCTGACTGGAGGGGAATTATATTCCGTAGATCGCGGCGGACATAAAACAGCAACGATGTATTCGGGAAATGGTGTGGTTCGTGGAATATATGTTTTTCATCGGAACAGATTTGGATTAACGACTAGGGTATCTTTTGACAAGGTACGAAGTTTTTTCGAACCCTGCAAGTACCCCCCTGTGGCGGAATCTATTAAAATTGTTTGATATATAATGCGTTATGGAACGTTTGTCGACAAAGCTGCACGTTTTTTTTCCGGGATGGAATGGTTTCTAGAAGCCAAGTACCGATTTGAGCTTGGGGTAACCACTGCGGCTTACCGGAATCCGCGCGCCGGAGGTAAGCATCGCCTGGTAACTTTCTTTTTCCAGAGGGTCGAGGCGTGTAATCAATTTGATATTGACAATATAGGACCGATGAACCCTGACAAAAACGGTGGGATCCAATACCTGTGAGAAATGGGTCATGGTACGGTTTTTCAAAAAGCTTCCTTCCCGGGTGTAAATCTTTACGTAGTCGTCGGCAGCTTCCAGGTAATGAATATCATCAACCGGTATTATTTTGATATGAGTGCCGTTCTTGACAATTACACGCTGATTCTGCGGGGCGTTCTGAGCCGCGGTATTCAGCATTATGTCGTGTGCGGGTCCGGAGCCTTGTTGTTCCTTCCATTTCGCCAGAGCTTTGTCGAACCGTTCCTGGCTAAAGGGTTTCAACAGATAGTCGATCGCGTGGCGCTCAAAAGCCCTGATGGCAAACTCATCGAAGGCTGTCGTGAATATAATGGCCGGCGGTTGTTCCACAAGCTCCAACATTTCGAAGCCGTTGATTTTGGGCATCTGAACGTCGAGAAAAATCAAATCAGGCTTATGTTGCTGGATGGCTTTGAATCCTTCGAATCCGTCTCCGCATTCCTGCACTACACATATCTCTGCATGGGATTCGAGATATTCCCGAACGATTGATCTGGCAAGCGGCTCATCATCTATGATCAATGCTTTTATCATGCGCTGGAATTTTTATCGTCGTTGTAAAGATATTACCGTCGATTTCCGTGGAAAGGAGATCGTTCCGGCTGTAGAGAAGAAAAAGTCTGCGCTGCGTTGAATGCAGTCCAAATCCTGTTCCCTGTTGCGGAGAACTGGTTTCCGGGTCAAACGGATTTTTTATTGTAACAACAGTATAGTTATCCGTCAGCCTGGCCTGGATTTGTATGGTCACTTCTCCTGTCGTATCGTACAAGCCGAATTTGATGGCATTTTCTACCGCCGGTTGGAGGATCATATGGGGGATGGGTTGGTCGTCAACCGTCTCATCCCGCTCTATCCGCGTATTCAGCCGATGACCAAAACGCACTTTTTCGATTTCCAGATAAAGTTCCAGGTGCTTGAGTTCATCACAGAGCGGAACATAGTGTTGTTCGTCTTTTCGAAGGGTGCCCCGCAGGAATTCCGACAACTGAAGAATCATTTTCCGCGCCTGTGCGGGCTCCGATTTTACGAGCGCACTGATCGAATTCAGACTGTTGAAAAGAAAATGGGGTTGAAGCTGTTGTTGCAACCGGAAAAGTTCGGCTTCCCTGGCCATCCTGGCGGCGTTGACTTCGCGTTTTTCCTGTTCTCTTCTTTCCTGGATGGTGTGCCAAAGTTCGCTGATCAAGGCAACACAGCAGGTAAGTAACAGCAGCAGATCAAATCGCAGACCTGTAGAGCGACCCAGAAGCAGGCGGTATTCTTCAGAATTTGGGAATTTTCCCAAAACATAGCGACTGGCCGCGGCTCCCACCGCGCTGATCATGGCACAAACCAACAGGAAATAGAGGTATCTGGACCTGGCCGGTCGGTAATAACGAAGGTTGACATATACTGCCGCACAGCATAAAATATTGATGAAGTTGCTGACAACGGCATCCGTTATCGATTCGCGCAATGAAAATCCCCATTCGCGCAACAGTAAAAAATGGCCGGCAATCCATAATACCAGGAATGCTGCAGCAATCAGGAAACCACGAATCCTTTTGGACATCGATCTCATGCGGGAATATTCACTTCGTGACAAACAATCCGGCTTTTAATTCCTCGGCCTTGTTGTTTATGAATTCAATGTACCGGGAGGCATCTTCAGCTTCTTCAACCCTTGAATACAGTTCCATTCCATCTTTCAGCTCATCTATCATTTTCAGTTCAACCACATTGATGAACTTCCACTCCACCAGCTCCGATTTTTGGTTGAGAAACAGATCCTGTTCTTTTATACCCAGGTCCCTTACCCTGGCAAGCGCTTCCGTATACGATGCGGCAGTCACCAACCGAATCTGTTCGTCAAACTGTGGTGTATGGTTGCCGGTTCCGCAAATAATCCTGAACACTATTTTAGCAAGATACCAGTTCATTTCCTGTAATTTGATAAAGGTTAATAGCTCTTGATTTCAAGTCCTCCGAAAATTATAGTCCCCCGGAGGATCAACACCTTTTCTGCGTTGGTAATAGGGGGGCGTTTGTCTTCAATTCCGCCGAATACGGCCACGGTTTCGGAGGAGCGTACGGCCCAATGAGGTGGAATGATCAGGGTGGCGCCTCCAAATACCTGAACGATTTCGATTTCGAGGTTTCCGGCGAAGTCCGCGTTGGTGAGGTTGATATCCGCTCCGCCAAAAATGCTGACGATTTCGCCGCCCTTAAAGTCTTTGGAGTAAATGCTGCGGCGGGTATGGCCGAATATGGATGTGATGTTGATCATGTCTTCATCGGAAGTGGTTTCGGATGCCGGACCTCCCTCAAAAAAACGGGTTCCTTTCTGATGCCTTTTCCGTCTGCGCTGCCTGATCCGGGAGGGACTTCTCCGTCCGGACCTGACCAGAATGGCAAGACCGATAACCATGACCACCAGGGGGATGGTGTATTTGCTGAAGTCGATTGCGGGTGAGATTTCATCGCCCAGGAAAAACAGACCAATGGCCGTAACAATAAGCCAGGAGAGGTCGCGGAAACCGTTGGCTATTCCGACGAACAGGCCGACGCCGATCAGAATCATCGGCCAACTGAACAGCCATTCCGGTAGAGGAATGCCAAACTGCTTGAGTGCCAGGAGAAATCCGGCGGCGAAAATGAATAGTCCAAGCCAGATATAGTTATGACTGCTTTTTCTTCCGGATTCATGCGGATCGGGTTGATTGGTCTGCATATCAGAATTTTCAACGAATCTAAGAAGAGGATGATGGGCCGACAAGTAAATAAAGGTATTTGAGGGGAAATTGTCGGTAAACGGTGGCTGTGCGACGGTGAATGTTCCGCTTAAAACAGACTGAGTTGTCCGCCGGCGGATGGTGTTTCCGGGGCTTTTGCTTCGCCAAATACCGTACGACCGGCATATTTCCAGGAATCGTTCCGCTCTTTCTCAATCAGCTTGTCGAAATGGGTATTGGGAATGAAATTCTTTTCCGCCCGGGCGGCTATTTCGTGCAATTTCTTTATCGCTTGATTTTTGTCATTAATGCCAATTTTAGCCCTGTTGACCGCCTGATGGAGGATGTTAATGGTTTCGTCGTAAACGGTTACCGGAACAGGGAAGGGATGGCCGTCCTTACCCCCATGCGCAAACGAAAAGCGGGCGGGATCGCGGAAGCGGGAAGGAGTTCCGTTTATGACCTCGCTCACGAGCGCAAGCGATTGCAGTGTACGCGGACCAACTCCATCAAGCATCAGCAATTCTTCAAAATCCGAAGGTTGCTGGTCGTGGGCCAGCCAGAGTACTGATCCCAATCTTTTTAGATTGACATCCTTTTCGCGAACCTCGTGGTGGCGCGGCATTACCAGTTTCTGAAACTCCCGGACGGTCTGCATGGGTTCAAATTCCGTTAGCTTTAAAACACCCTGACGGGTCGGTCCCGCTTCTTTTGCCGTAAGGTTGAGGATCTCGCCCTGATTGATCCCGCAGACTCCCGTATGGGGCTCTTCAATAAACGATGAAATGGAGGCCGAATGCCAATGGTATCGGCGTGCTGTTTTGCTGTGGGGATCCATACCCTGCTGAACGACCGTCCAGTCGCCGGCATCGCTTACAATAAAATTGTGCATGTAAAGCTGGAATCCGTCCTGCACGGCGTTATTGTCGACCCGTGCACTCAATCGACTGCAGCGCACCAGCTCGGTACCGTTGAGTCCGGTGTTTTCCGCAATGCGGAGCAGCTCCTGCGGTGTTTCGGTAGAACGTTTCCCCTTTCCGCCACAAATATAGATTCCCAGTGATTTTGCATTGGGGTTCAGGGCTTTTTTAAGTGCGCCCATAACCGACGTCGTGATGCCGGAGGAATGCCAGTCCATTCCCATTACCGCACCGAGACTTTGGAACCAGAAGGGATCCGACAATCGCCGGAGCATTTCCTTTTTCCCGTAATCGGCAATAATTGCCTCGCTTATGGCGAGTCCGAGAGATGTCATCCTCTCGGCAAGCCATTTCGGCACAAAACCCGTATGCAGCGGCAGGTCCGCTGAGCCCGAACGTTTCATTCAATGAAGGTACGAAACATTCGCAGCTCAGTCGGCGTAAAGGGCTTTAAGAATATCGTTCGTAAGTGGATTTTTGCGGTCGGCGATCAGTTCCAGCGCGATGGAACGCAGCGTCACCATTTCGGCGCCGGCATGGGTCATCCGCAGAATAGAGGTCTGGAATTCGGAATTATCTTCCGAACCACAGGTGTCCAGAACAGGGTAGACGCGGTATCCGTCCTGCAGCATCGCCAGTACAGGAAGGGTAACGCTGGTGGTAAGGAAGGCTCCGGAAATCAGGATATGGCTTCTGCCGGTTCGGGTGATCATCGTTTCCAAGGCTGAGCGGAAAGTCAGATCCTCGTATGGATTAATGATTCCGGAACGGCGGTAAACCGGTTCGGTCGGAAATATGGACCGCAATTCGGGAAGTAGATCGCTCCCGGAAACTGCGAAGAGTACGGGCAATTTGGCTGCCTGGGCAACCCGCCCAAATCGTACGGTCTTCGGAACAAAGGATTCGATGGAGGTTTGCGAATACACATCCGGTGACGCCGTTTGGTAGTCGATAAATACGACAATGCTGTTTTCAATCGTGGGCTTGTTGTAAATGTACCTGCCCAGCTTTCTGGCTTCCTCATCTGTGGTATTGGGAGGCAGCGGGCGGTCAGATACCGGACTAATGATCTGTTTCACATTATTCATAGTGTGCTGATAATAATTTTATAGCCGTTTCCTGGCACAGGCCGCGGACAACATATCGGTTTACCGATACCAAATTTTCTTGCGGTATATGTGTGAAGGGGAGCGTTAAGCCTTATCGGCTCCGGCGAATTCCATCGCTGAAATTCGGGTTTTGGGATGTACCGCTGCCGGGCTCCGTGCCGAATCAAAATCCTGTTTCGAAATGCAGGACAGCTAAAGATACGAAATTATTCTGATGTATAGTTAAACTACAAAACAGGTGCCTTACATATTAAAAATGCTATCGTCTGAAATTGTAGCGGGATTTGCCCAAGGGAAAAACTAACTTGCATCGTCTTTCGAACCGGAGGAAATGGTAAGGAAAACACAAATTACTAACAGGTACTTCCCAAGACACATGGAGAAAACAAATGTAAAAGCCTACGCTGCCCAATCGGAAACATCCCCTCTCGCTGAAATAAAAATCGAACGTCGGCAGGTTATGCCCAGGGATGTGGAAATCGAAATTCTTTATTGTGGTGTTTGCCACTCAGACCTGCATACCGCCCGCAACGACTGGGGTGGATCGGTTTATCCGGTGGTTCCCGGTCACGAAATTGTGGGGCGGGTAACCCGTGTGGGATCGGAAGTTCGGAAATTCGTTTCCGGTGATTTCGTTGCGGTGGGATGTTTGGTCGATTCCTGCCGTGAATGTGAAAGCTGCCGTCATGACGAAGAGCAGTACTGCCTGAACGGCTCCACCGGTACCTACAATAGTCCCGACAAACAACTCGGTGGGCGCACCTACGGTGGTTATTCAGAAAAAATTGTAGTCGACGAGCATTTTGTACTGCGGGTTCCGCATAATCTCGATCTTGCGGCCGCTGCACCACTGCTGTGTGCGGGTGTAACTACCTGGTCGCCGCTGCGCCACTGGAAGGTGGGTACGGGGTCAAAGGTTGCTGTAATCGGTCTTGGCGGACTCGGCCATATGGCCATCAAACTGGCCAAGGGACTCGGGGCCGACGTTACCTTGTTTTCCCGTTCTGCCGGAAAAGAAAAGGATGCCCGGTACCTGGGGGCCGACAGATTTATACTTTCTACCGACACGGAACAGATGAAATCGGTAAAAAATCAGTTTGACCTGATCATCGATACCGTTCCCTATGTACACGATGTAAACCAATATATTCCCACACTGACCATTAACGGAACTCTCGTATTGGTGGGATACATCGGCAAGCTGGAGCCTATGCTGAGCACTGTTCCGATGATAATGGGACGGCGCTCGGTAGCCGGATCGGTGATCGGTGGTATTGCCGAAACCCAGGAAATGCTCAATTTCTGCGGCGAACACAATATTGTTTCCGATATCGAACTGATCAAAATCCAGGATATCAATGCGGCCTACGAACGTATGCTGAAAAGCGACGTGCGTTACCGCTTGGTGATTGATATGTCGTCGCTTAAAGACTGACAGGATTATGGGATGGAGGAATGGAGGATTGGACAGGATTTCTTGTTTTCCTTAATCCCATAATTTTTTTTGGATGGATAATGGTTGGGTTACTTCTTTATTCCTCGTCAACCTTTGAGATGCTTTTCCCTCCGACCGTTTAACCCGGTCCAATTTTCACCCGGTTGCCCCGGTCCGGAAATTCATTTCAATTGCGTCATCTCTAAACCTTCCCTGATGGATCCGAATTCCGTTACCTCTCTTGTTCCCCGCGACCTTCCTGACTTCTTTCTCCCGGCCATTTAATCTGGTTCAACGCTTACGCGCCTGCCGAACCCCAGAAAAATTGCCCTTCCCTAAATCCCACAACCGTGTTCATGACGATTGTCAGGTTGCCTATTGACGCACGTCATATTGTGGTACTATTCAAATTTCTAGTTTTGATTTTCACATTAAACAGAGAGGATCACGAATCGCCGCCCCGGAAATGATGAAACGAACAGGATTAATTCAAAATGAAATCGGGAGTTAAACTAAAAAATATGCAACTGTTAATACATGGAGACAGACTGATTTCTGAAGTTCAGGAGGATTTCAGCAGTGCATTTCCTTTCCTTAAACTCGAATTTTTCAGGAATGGCGATCATAAAGAAAGGATTTCTCCCGCAAGTCTGAAACTCCCGGGAAACCGAAAACTCAAGGACTCCTGGGTGTGGAAAAAAGACAGCGGTGAATTGGAGGTGGACGAGAATATGACCGTGCTCGATTTGGAAAATGCTTTTATGAACGAGTTCGGATTGTCGGTTCAGGTATTCCGTAAATCCGGAAATATCTGGCTTGAAACAACCATGACCGACAACTGGACCTTAAAAAGGCAGAGCGATCACGGTAGGGAAATAAGCGTAAAACAATAAGGGAATATACAGGATCAGGGATTGGATAATCCGAGTGGTTATCGTGAGAAAGGGGTAAAGAAAACGGTTACAGACTGGGCGAATAAGGTATTTTTCTTTCCTCTTTCTCTTTTTTATTTACCGTCAGTACAACAAATTCTTTAATTTCTCCAACTGCAGAATCCGAATCTTGCCTTCCCGGATTTCAATAAGTTTTTCAGATTTGAAATCGCTCAACGTACGGATCAGCGATTCGGTGGCGGTACCCACATACTGAGCGAAATCTTCACGGGAAATGTCAATGGAGTTCTGTCCGCTTTTTTCGCCGTTGAACTTATTGTGAATATCCAGCAGTCCTTTGGCAACGCGCTTCCGAAGCGAGTCGTAAGCCAACCTCAGCAGCCGTTCTTCCTTTTCTTTCACATCACGCGAAATGAGTTTGATAAATCGGCTGGCAATATTCATGTCGTTATAAACAGCCTGGAGAAAATCATCCTTATCGATCAGGGCCACTTCACAGTCTTCCAGAACTTCGGCCGTGTCGTCGTAGCTGATATTTTCGAGAATGGCCAGATAGCCGATATAGTCGCCGGCATTATAGAGGTTGGTGATATATTCCTTCCCGTCCTCGTGGAGCCGGAAGGTTTTTATCTTGCCGGATTTCAGGAAATACAGATATTTCGGGCGCTTGTTCTCCACATAAAGTGTCATCTTTTTGGTGAGCTTCTGGGTGTCGTAGTTCTCGGGGTTGAGGGCAATAAATCCGGAGTCCTTCAATTCCTTCATCAGTTCATTGGCACCCTGTTCCCCGACGTTATACGGGCCTGTAATGATTTCCGATTTTTTCAGGCGGATTTCGATGGCCTTCAGCAATTCAATATCATCGAAGGGCTTGGTGATATAGTCGTCGGCACCCATTTCCATACCCTTGCGGAAATCGGTGCGTTCGGTTTTAGCGGTAAGAAAAATAAAAGGAATATTTTCTGTAGCGGCATTTTTCCGCAGCAGGTGCAATACGCCGTAACCGTCCAGTTCGGGCATCATGATGTCGCACACGATCAGGTCGGGTCTTTCCCGAAGGGCTATTTCTACACCAATTTTCCCGTTTTCTGCGGTCAGGGTATTGTAGCCGGCGAGATCCAGAATTTCGGCCGTATTCTCGCGGATGGCGTTGTTGTCGTCTATTACCAGGATTTTTTTCATACCGTATGAAGTAGGACAAATGTACTAACTAAGCCCGAAATTAAGATGATCAGAATCATGCAGGGTTTTGACGGTGCTCATGAAACTGCCGGCGATTCCCTGCTACTTTAGCCGGAAAATGAAGGTATGAGCATAGCTGCAGCAAGTGATCTGAAATGTAGCCATTGTGGTGAAGAATGCGACCGCGAAACCATTGTACTGGGGGACAAGTATTTTTGCTGTGAAGGTTGTAAGATGGTATTTCAACTGATTGACGGCAAAGGGCTCTGTGATTATTATAGCCTGAACGAAAAGCCCGGAATCAGTCAAAAAATCCAGGTTCGTAAAGATAAATTTGCCTTCCTCGACGACGCAGCCATCCAAAACAAACTGATCCGTTTCGCCAACGAAAAGGAAACGCACGTCACCCTCTATCTTCCGCAGATGCACTGCAGTTCCTGTCTCTATCTCCTCGAAAACCTCCGTAAACTGCACGATGGCGTGATCAGCTCCCGGATCAATTTCGCTCGTAAGGTAGCGGACATTGTTTTCAGTTCGAAGAAAATTTCGCTACGCCAGCTGGTGGAATTGCTCACCAGTATCGGCTACGAGCCCTATATCAGCCTTAACGACATTAAAAATCACCGGCCGCGCGTAAGCAAGAGCCTGATTTACCGGATGGGTGTGGCCGGATTCTGTTTTGGAAACAGCATGCTCTTCAGTTTCCCGGAATATTTGGGATTGGAAACGGCTGAAATGCATCTGCAGGTTGTTTTCCGCACCCTTAACCTGCTCCTGGCACTTCCTGTATTTTTCTACAGCGCCTGGCCCTTTTTTCATTCGGGATGGAAAGGACTTCAATCCCGCTTTCTGAATATTGATGCCCCCATCGCTCTCGCGGTTCTCGTGACGTTTGTACGAAGTGTTTATGAAGTGATGAGCGGAACCGGTGCGGGCTATTTCGACTCTATGACGGGTATCGTATTTTTTATGCTGGTTGGGCGGGTGCTTCAGGAAAAAACCTATCAGCAACTGTCCTTCGACCGGGACTTCACCTCTTATTTCCCTGTTGCGGTTACGGTATTGAAAGACGGGAAGGAAGTGCATACCACTTTACCGGACATCAAGGTGGGCGATACGCTGCTGATTCATAACGAAGAACTCATCCCCGCAGATGGCATATTAACCAGGGGAAAGGCCCTGATCGATTACAGCTTTGTAACCGGGGAATCCGCTCTCGTGACCAAGGAATTGGGCGAAATTCTTTACGCCGGGGGTAAACAAACCGGTGGAAATATCGAATTGCTGGTGATCAAGGAAGTAGCCCAAAGTTATCTTACCGGACTCTGGTCCAGGGATGAATTCAAGGCCGCAGAGCAAAGAAAGAAAACCTCTTTCGTTCACCTGCTGAGCCGCTACTTTACCTTTATCGTACTCACCATTGCTACATCGGCAGCTGTGTATTGGTGGTTCCATGATCCAACGCGGATCTGGAGTTCGGTGACAGCGGTGTTGATCATCGCTTGTCCATGCGCACTCCTGTTGTCCAATACCTTTACCAATGGCAATATCCTCCGCATTCTTGGCCGGAATAAATTCTATCTGCGGAGTGCCCAGGTGATCGAAGATATCGCCAATGCCGATCATATTGTTTTCGATAAAACCGGTACACTGACTTCCTCCGGAACCCAGGATGTAAGCTATTCCGGAAAGGCTCTGAGTCCGGCGCAGACCGAAGCTGTTGTGTCGGTGGCGGCGCAATCCTTACACCCGATGAGCAAGGCCCTGGTGCGCCATTTTGGGAAGAAAAGGCTGGCTACGGTCGCGGCCTTCCAGGAGATTGCCGGACGTGGTGTGGCGGCCGTGGTAGGGGGATCAATGATCAAACTCGGATCTCAGGAGTTCGTCGCCGGAAAGTCCGATCCGGGTCACCGTCAGTCGGTTGTGTATGTTTCCATTAATGACGAGCTTTACGGCTATTTTACCATACATAATTATTACCGGCGCGAAGTGCCCCAACTGGTAAAATCGCTCTCCAAAAACTATAGGCTCTCCGTAATCTCGGGTGATAACGAAAGTGAACGCAGCAGGATGGAGGCGTTGTTGGGTAAGAAGGCTACGCTTCTGTTTAATCAGTCGCCCGAAGATAAGCTGCACTTTATCCGGACGTTGCAGGAGAAAGGGGAGAAGGTGATCATGATCGGAGATGGTTTGAACGATGCAGGTGCTCTGAAGCAAAGCGATGCAGGTATTGCCATAACCGAAGGCAGCAACAATTTTACGCCGGCCAGTGATGCAATACTGGAAGCCCGTCAGTTGGGTAAACTCCGGCAGTTTATTGAAGTCTGCCGAGCGAACAGGAAGATCGTTTTGGCCAGTTTTGTATTGTCCATCCTGTACAACATCATCGGTTTATACTTTGCCGTACAGGGTGATTTGTCTCCCCTGATTGCCGCCATACTCATGCCCAGCAGCAGTTTAAGCATCATGCTTCTGACCTTCGGCAGCAGTAACCTTATGGCCAAAATGAAAAAGTTCTAGCACCCCATCGGTGTTTCCACTTAGCGAACGCAGCCAACTGATGAATATCATGTATGGTCGTGATACACATCATCCGCCCGGCGCTGATACCGAAATACTTTTGACCCGTAAAACTACTTTATGAGTGTGATAATCATTCTGCTCATCGCCAGTATCTCAGTAGCCTCCCTCTTTCTGGGAGCCTATATCTGGAGCGTGAAAACCGGACAATATGAAGACGAATATTCTCCGCCGCTTCGCATTCTTTTCGACGATAAACCGACAGAATCAGTAAACGAAATATCCCATCAATATCCAAAACAAGATAACTGACAGCTATGCAAGCGGAACGTTTTTACTACGACAACAAGATTGTAAAGTCCTTTGGATACGCTACCATGTTCTGGGGCGTAATTGGCATGCTGGCGGGTTTGTATGCAGCTATTCAGCTTTATGCACCCGGCACATCCATGAATATGGCGGCCACCACCTTCGGTAGGGTGCGCCCGGTACACACCAACGCAATTATTTTCGCCTTCGTTGGGAACTGTATTTTCACCGGTGTTTACTACTCTCTGCAACGGCTTTGTAAAGCCCGGATGTTCAGCGATAAACTTAGCTGGATACATTTCTGGGGCTGGCAGCTCATCATCGTTGCCGCTGCGCTGACGTTGTTTTTGGGATATACTTCGGGTAAAGAATATGCCGAATTGGAATGGCCCATCGATATCGCCATTACCCTAATCTGGGTGATTTTTGGTATCAACATGTTCGGTACCTTGGTAAAAAGAAGGGAAAAGCATATCTATGTAGCTGTCTGGTTTTACATTGCCACCTGGGTCACCGTAGCGCTTCTGCATATCGTGAATTCTTTTGCGTTACCGGTGTCTTTCATGAAAAGCTACAGCTGGTATGCAGGTGTTCAGGATGCGCTGGTGCAATGGTGGTATGGTCACAACGCCGTGGCCTTCTTCCTCACCACACCGATCCTGGGTCTGATGTACTATTTCCTGCCCAAAGCGGCAAACAGGCCTGTTTACTCATATCGTCTGTCCATCATCCACTTTTGGGCGCTGATTTTTATTTACATCTGGGCGGGGCCGCACCACCTGCTCTATACCTCATTGCCCGACTGGGCTCAGTCGCTCGGCACCGTATTTTCTATCATGTTGATCGCTCCCTCCTGGGGTGGTATGCTGAACGGCCTGTTCACGCTGCGTGGTGCCTGGGATAAGGTTCGCGAAGATCCCGTTCTTAAGTTCTTTGTGGTAGCCGTCACCTGCTACGGTATGGCCACTTTCGAAGGACCGATGATGTCGCTGAAAAACGTGAACGCCATCGCGCACTTCTCCGACTGGGTTATTGCCCACGTACACATCGGTGGTCTCGGATGGAATGGCTTTATGGCCTTCGGGATGTTGTACTATCTCGTACCGAAAATGTGGGGGACTTCCCTTTACTCCAAAAAACTCGCCACAAACCATTTCTGGTTGGGTACCATCGGTATCGTGATTTACGCCGTGCCGCTGTACTGGGCCGGATTCACCCAGGCGCAGATGTGGAAAACATTTACCGAGGAAGGTCAGCTGAAATTCCAGTTCCTGGAAACAGTGACCCATATTATCCCGATGTATGTTTCCCGTAGTATCGGAGGTGGACTCTATCTCGTGGGTGCACTCATGATGGTGTACAACCTGTACAAAACCATCGCCAAGGGTTCCTTCATTGCCAATGAAGCGGCCGAAGCGGCTCCCATCGTAAAAGAGCACAGTGCGGTACGCGAATACTGGCACCGCTGGATCGAGAAGAAACCGATGACCATGCTCGTGTTCAGCCTGATCGTGGTGGCGATTGGTGGTGCAATCGAAATCATACCCACCTTCCTGGTCAAGTCGAATGTGCCTACCATCAGCAGCGTTAAACCCTATACACCACTCGAGTTGCAGGGCCGCGATATTTATGTGCGCGAAGGCTGCTATACCTGTCACTCACAGATGGTTCGTCCCTTCCGCGATGAAGTTGCACGTTACGGAGAGTATTCCAAAGCCGGGGAATTTGTTTACGATCACCCCTTCCAGTGGGGATCCAAGAGAACCGGTCCGGATCTGGCCCGTTTGGGTGGAAAATATCCGCACAGCTGGCACTATAACCACATGCTCGACCCACGTATCATGTCTCCGGGATCCATCATGCCGGCATACCCCTGGTTGCTCGACGCCCGTATCGATACAACAAGCACAGCATCCAAAATCAGGGCCATGCAAAAACTCGGTGTGCCTTATCCGGAAGGATATGATCAGGTTGCCAACAGGGATCTGATGGAACAGGCCGCCCAGATTGCCGAAAACCTGAAGGGAGATAAAATCGAAACCCCGAAAGATGCTGAAATCGTAGCACTGATAGCCTACCTGCAACGGCTGGGTACCGATATCAAGGCGCAGCCGAAAGAAGAAACCGCGCAGGCTCAACAATAATTTGTAAAAGTTAAACACTCCTGATATGAAATTCATTCACTACCTGGAAAAAATAGCCGGCGTAAGTATCTACCCGCTCGCGTCATTCCTGATATTCAGTTTGTTTTTCCTGGTGATGCTCATTTGGGTAATGAAAGTAGATAAAAACAGAATTAAAGAAATAAGCCGCTTACCATTAGACTAACTACTTAATTCCAATCTGATATGCAAAACGCGTCCATATACCAACCCCTGGCAATCATACTGATCGTTGTCATGTTGTTCCTGCTACTGGTAATCGGCATCCTGGCGAACGTGCTGATGGGATCAATCGACTGGTTCCGGCAAAAGGAAAAAGAGGAAGAAAATAATAAAGACGGCGGAGCTGGTAAGGCGGCTGTAATCACTTCTCTGGTGTTGCTCTTCTCAACGCTTTCTGTCCATGCGCAGGAAGCGGCAGAGGAAACCGTTGCCGCCGTGCAGCAGATCGGAGGTCTCACACCTACGGCGTTTTACACCATGATCGGTGTGATAGGGGTAGAGTTGCTGGTGATTATGGTGATGCTGCTGCAACTGCGCTCATTGATCCGTAAGAATGTGGAACGCAAACCCTCCGTGTTCCAGGCAACAAAACTGAAAGCCCTTTGGGAAAAGCTCAATAAATTCAAACCTGTTGAGCAGGAGTCCGAACTCGATACCGGTCACGATTACGATGGTATCCGCGAATTGAACAACCGTCTCCCACCATGGTGGCTCTACGGCTTCTATTTCTCCATCATCTTCGCCGTTGTGTATCTATGGCGTTACCATGTGGCCGAATCTGCACCGCTCAGTGCCCAGGAGCTGGAAATTGCGATGAAACAAGCCGAAATAGAAAAAGAAGCTTACCTCAAGCGTTCGGCCAATAACGTCGATGAAAATACGGTGGTATTACTCACCGATGCTTCTGCGCTGGCCGGCGGTAAGAAAGTTTACGAGCAAAGCTGTTCTCCCTGTCACGGAATGTCGGGTGAAGGCTCCGTAGGCCCCAATCTTACGGATGATCATTGGCTGCACGGTGGAAGTCTCAGCGACATCTTCAAATCCATTAAATATGGCTGGCCGGAGAAGGGGATGCGTTCCTGGAAAGAGGATCTGTCTCCCGTTCAGATTGCCCAGATTGCAAGTTACCTGAAGAGTCTGAGGGGAACCAATCCACCCAACGCCAAGGAACCTCAGGGTGAGCTTTATGTTGAAGAGGATGGAGCCGCGGCTCCGGCAGATGCTGCCAGTGATGCACCGGCAACAAATAATTAACGTTTAAAGATCTGTGCTGTGGAAACTAAAGAAGACAATAGGGGAGAAAATAAAGGAAACGAATCTTTCCGGGACCGGATTGCAACAATGGATGCAAGTGGTCGAAGAAAATGGATATTTGCGCAAAAGCCCTCAGGCCGCCTATACAACCTGCGAACCTGGATCAGCTGGGGATTTTTCCTCCTGTTTTTCACCTTACCGTTTATCTACGTAAATGGCAAGCCCCTGTTTCTTTTTGATGTAACCAATGCAGAGTTCATCATCTTCGGAAAAATCTTCTGGCCTCAGGATTTTTTCATATTCGGCATTACGATGATCACGTTTATCGTGTTCATCGTTTTGTTTACAGCCGCTTTCGGACGGCTGTTCTGCGGCTGGGTTTGCCCCCAGACCATTTTTATGGAAATGTTTTTCCGTAAAATTGAATATGCCATAGAAGGTAGCGCAGCCCAACAGAAGGCACTGGCAGCTTCCCCCTGGACCAGCAAAAAAATAACAAAAAAGGTAACGAAACATGTTGTTTTCTACCTGGCGTCCTTTATCATCGCCAATTTCTTTCTATCGTACATCATTGGCGTCAAAGAATTGTGGAAAATCGTCACCGAACCGGTTTCCGAGCACATCGGCGGTCTCGTTACGCTGCTGATTTTCTCCGGAGTTTTTTACGCCGTGTATGCTTTCTTCCGCGAACAGGCCTGTACAGTTGTTTGTCCGTACGGAAGATTGCAGGGGGTATTGCTCGACAAAAACTCCATGATCGTTGCCTACGACTACACCCGTGGGGAACCGAGGGGGAAATTCAGAAAAAATGATACCCGCGAGCGCGGCGATTGTATCGATTGTCAACAGTGCGTGAAAGTGTGTCCAACAGGTATCGATATCCGAAACGGGACTCAAATGGAATGTGTGGGCTGTACCGCGTGTATCGACGCCTGTAACGCAATTATGGCCGGCATTGGCAAACCACTCGACCTTATCCGCTATGCATCAGAAAACGGTATACAAAATAAAGAACCGCTACGGTATACCGGACGGATGAAGCTGTATACCGTTCTCCTGGTGCTCCTGGCCGGACTACTGACCTTCCTGCTGGCAACCCGAAAAGAAGTGGATCCTACCATTATGCGTACGCCCGGACTGCTGTATCAGGAACGGGGGGTAGACAGTGTATCCAATCTTTACAATATTAAGGTGGCCAACAAAACAACCGCCGACCTGCCGCTGCAGTTTAAGGTCGAAAATATGAGCGGGCGGGTAGAAGTGGTGGGTAAACCGGAAGTGCTGGTGAAAGCGAGTGGACTGGGCAGCGGATCCTTCTTTGTAATTCTGCCGAGAAATGTCATCCGGGAAAGAAAAACAGAAATTCGTATAGGGCTTTATGTAAACGGTGAAAAGGTACAAACCGTCAAAACCAGTTTCCTGGGGCCCGTCAGTAATTGAGCGATAAAAACTTACGATTATGAAACTAAGTTGGGGACACGGACTAATCCTGGCATTCATCACATTCGGTGCCATGATTATCTATCTCGTATACGGAAGCATGAAAACCAATTATGATTTGGTATCCAAAGAGTATTACAAGGATGAACTGGCTTATCAGTCCGTAATCGATGGCACCCAAAGGGCCAATCGGTTGAGCAGTACGGTGAAGCTTATACAGGAAAAGGATTCGCTGGTGGTACGTTTCCCGGAAGAAATGAAAAACGGTGCCATAAAGGGAACCGTATGGCTGTACTATGCGCCGGATGCACGCCGCGACCGGAAACTTCCATTGGAAATCAACGGCCGCAACGAATTGAAATTCGGCAGCAGTACCTTCTTCCCCGGCAACTATACCGCCAAAATCTCCTGGGAAAGCGAAGGTCAGCAATACTACTCTGAACAATTCATTCAAATTCAATAATCATGCTGCAGGTGTTGATCGCCGGTCTTTCATTGGGGTTGCTCAGCAGCCTGCACTGCGTAGGCATGTGCGGTCCGCTGATGTTGGCTTTGCCGGTTCGGCACCTCGGCAGAATGCAGCAGCTCGCCGCCCTTCTGTTATACAATGTCGGCCGTGTGTTTACCTATTCCATGCTGGGCCTGCTGATCGGGCTTGCGGGCCGCCGAATTTATCTCGCCGGATTGCAACAATGGCTGTCCATCGCGATGGGGGTTGTCATTCTGCTCATCGCGATTGCTTACTTCGTCTTTAAAAAATCCCTCCAGCCCCGGTGGATGACCAACCTACAGATGAAAGTGCAGCTGTTGATGGGGAAGGCCCTGCAATCGAAAAAGATGAGCGGGTATTTTGCACTTGGAGCCGCCAATGGCTTATTGCCCTGCGGAATGGTGTATATGGCCATAGCCGGGGCTTTCATGACTTCATCCGTTCAGCAGAGCACCTTGTTTATGGTGCTCTTTGGTGCGGGAACCTTTCCGGCCATGCTGGCTTTCGGGTATTTTGGGACACGCATTACCGTTAGTTCCCGGCAAAAACTTAAAAAGGCCATGCCGGTATTTGTAATGGCCATTGCTGTTCTGTTGATTCTTCGGGGAATGAATCTGGGCATTCCCTTCGTAAGCCCAATGCTGGAGGCTGCCAGAGGCGGTGCTGTTTCCTGCCACCCCTGATACCTTTTTAGTTTATGTGTCCGGAGAGATCAGGAAGCTCTACCGTAAACGTGCTTCCCTTGCCCAGTTGGCTTTGCATACGGATATTGCCGTGCAACAGGTCGATATACCTTTTTACGATGTGAAGCCCCAGGCCGGTGCCCTGAATATTAAAGGCATTCTTTCCGCGGTAAAACGTGGTGAACATATGCTGCTGATCCTCCTCTGAAATACCGATCCCCTCATCTTTAATGGCAACCTGCAATCTTCGGTCGGCCAGACGGGCATCTACGGAAATAGGGGAGCCCTCCGGAGAAAATTTGATGGCATTGCTCAGCAGGTTGATCATAATGTTGCGGAACAGCTTTTTATCGGTAGCAAATTCGGTATCACCTTCAAACCGCACCTCTATTTTCTGTCCTGTTTTAATGATTCCGCTGACTTCATCGACAGATTCCTCCAGGAATTCCTTCACATCAAATTTTTCAGCCTTCGTCAACACCTTACCTTCTTCCAGTTTTCCAAGAGAGAGGAAGTCTTCGAGGATCTCATTGAGATGATTGACCGAATCCTTGATTCGTTTGATGTGCTTGTCCCTTTTTTCCTGGTCTTCGGTTTTGGTGTATTTGCTGATCAATGCCGCCGACGAAAGTACGGTACTCAACGGCGTGCGGAACTCATGGGAAGCCATCGATACAAAACGCGATTTGATTTCACTGAGTTCCTTTTCCTGGCTGAGCGCTTCGCTGAGTTCCTGCTGCGATTTTTCCAGTTCGTGAAGGGCTTCTTTCAGAATCATGGTTCTTTCTTCCACCTTGTTCTCGAGCTCCGCATTCAGCCGACGCATATCTTCCGCCATTTTTTCGAGCTCCTTTTGTTGGCGGAGAATATTTTCTTCAATCATTTTCCGGTCGGTAATGTCTACCACAAAGGCGATGACATACAGTTCGCCATCACGGTGATAGAAACCCAGACTCACTTCTACGGGTAGGTCGCTGCCGTCTTTTTTACGGCCATAAAGGTCGCGTCCCTTGCCCATCACGCGGTTCTGCGGTTGGAGGTAGAAGTTTTCGCGCTGGGTGGAGTGACGGTGATGAAAGCGATGCGGGATCAGAACCTCAATGGGTTGGCCGATCAGTTCATTTGCCTCGTATTCGAACATGCGGAGTGAGGCCGGGTTCATCAGTACAATTTTTCCTTCACCATTGGTTAGGATAATGCCTTCGGTGGCGTGTTCAAACAATGAGGTAAGATGGGTTGCATCGGCTTGCATCATGGTCGGTTTATTCTGGTGGAAAGTTACTTAAAAGTTGACGATAAAATCGGGGGTGATGCAACTCATGCGGTGAATTGACGCAAGTCAGAAAGAGCGGAACGATCTGCAATTAACTTTGCAGCATCATCTTTTGAAAAAGGTGATCGTTCTTTACAAAGTCCGTTGTTTATATTAAAAGAAAATCCGCCGGTCACCAACTCTTTTTCGCAGATGTCGTGTCCAATCCAAAAGTCGATTACCTCCAATATCCTTTCAGTCTGACAGCAGTAGCTCCTTCTGGGTTGGCGACCGGCCTTTTCTGATTTTTTGGGCCCGCTTCATCTCTGTATTCCACTTCCGTTGTTCACTCCCTTATTGTCCTGTTCGCCGGTCAACAGAATGCTGTTGTATGGTCAACTCCGCAGTAATAGGATACCTTTCAGGCACAAATCGTGAGTTAATTTTTCCGATTAGGAATTCATTTCTAATACGGCATGGTCTCAATGGATCGTGGGGATTTTTCCGGGTATTATGGCGTGGTTATTTGGATTGCTTCGCGGAATGATGGGAAGGTGGTGCTGCGGAGGATGATGGGCCACATGGCGAGGGCCTTGCCCGATGCTATCCGGCAGAATGATTACAGAAATTTCATGCTCCCGTACCCATACTTTGCACGTCCTTCCGCTTGGGGTAGTCGTTCCCGGACGTCTATTTTTTCATTCGTCCATCCCAAACCGTGTAAAACAAAAAGGCCCAAACTTATGTTTGAGCCTTTCTTAAGGTCGGGACGACTAGATTCGAACTAGCGACCCCTTGCACCCCATGCAAGTGCGCTACCGGGCTGCGCTACGTCCCGAAACCGGTCTTCGTTTTTCAACGAATGGGTTGCAAATGTAAAACAATTTTTTGAATCCAAAAAAACTTTGCAACTAAATCATTGTAAATAATTTATAAACAATTCTTTCCTAACTTTTTTTCCCCGGAAATGTTATATCCCCAATATAATATTTGACTCCATTTTCCTCGGTTCTCCTGCGGATTTGGAGTCGAATATATTTCCGACAATTTGTTAAAATGCAGAAAAAAGTTCTTTAAAATTTCGGAAATGCAGTAATTTTATTTTGGATTGCTGCCCTGAAATTTAAACACACAAACTATGCAAAAGAAAAGGATTGTAATCGTTGGGGGTGGATTTGCCGGCATCAATCTCGTTCAAAAATTAGCCAAAGACCAACGGTTCGAAATTACCCTTGTTGACAAAAACAACTACAATTTTTTCCCGCCCTTGCTTTATCAGGTAGCTACAGGCTTTCTGGAAGTTTCCAGTATCAGCTATCCCTTCCGTAAATTTTTTCACAATATCGATAATGTCCGTTTCAGCCTGGGCGACCTCGTGGAAGTGGTGCCGAGCCAGAACCTGCTTCGGACCAATACGGGCGATATCCCCTACGATGTGCTTGTACTGGCAACGGGTACCGAAACCAATTATTTCGGAATGGAAAACGTGAAACGGAATGCCGTTCCGATGAAGACCATCAAGGATGCCCTGGTTCTCCGTAACCATATCCTGATGCAGCTCGAAAAAGCAACCAAAATCAGCGATAAGGATGAACGTAGGAAGTTTATGACGTTCGTGATCTCGGGTGGGGGACCTACCGGTGTGGAAGTTTCCGGGCTCCTTGCGGAAATGCATAAAAACATCTTCCATAAAGACTATCCCGAACTGGATAAGAATGAGGTGAAAATCTTTCTGGTCGATGCCGGACCTGCCGTGCTCGGGCCAATGAGTAAAAAATCGCAGGAGGAAAGTTTGGCCGCACTGCAAAAACTCGGTATCAATGTGCTGCTGAATACACCGGTAAGAGACTATTCCGATTATAAGGTGACATTGGGCAACGGCGAAGTAATCGAAACGGCTACCCTAATCTGGGCTTCCGGGGTTGTTGCCCGTGAAATTCCCGGCCTTCCGGCCAACGCCATAGGACGGGGAAGAAGAATTCTGGTGGATGGGTACAACAAGGTGGAAGGCACAGATAACATCTATGCCGTGGGCGATGCCTGTTTGCTGACGTCCGATCCGAAATTTCCCAACGGCCATCCCCAGGTGGCACAGGTGGCTATTCAGCAGGGGAGGAACCTGGCGCAGAACCTGAGAGCGGAAATGGAGGGTAAAACGATGCGAGCCTTTACTTATAAAGACAATGGGTCCATGGCGATTATCGGAACCAATAAGGCGGTTGCTGATCTCCCCGGTTTGCATTTTAAAGGATTTATTGCTTACTTAATGTGGCTGTTTATCCATCTGTTCTCTCTGGTGAAATACAGAAGCCGTGTCCGCACCTTCTATAACTGGATGATCGCCTTTTTCACGCGCGACCAATCCATGCGTTTCATCATCGACAACAGAAAACCCGAACCAGAAGTATAATCACGTATCCAAGGGAAGATTACCCCCGGGCATCGAAATTGCACGGGGAACCGGGTAACACTATCCGGCTGTTTAGTTGGCTATTGTTCAATAGTTAAAATCAATTTTATGCAAATTCCTGAACAGTATCTTCCCGTTATGCCGTATTTAATTCTAAAAAACGCCGAATCTTTCCACTCTTTCATGAAGGAGGTCTTTCTCGCGGAAGACCAGCTGATCGTGCCCCGCGATGGTGGCGGTATCATGCACGGTGAACTCCGGATCGGAGATGCCGTTGTGATGTTTGCCGACGCTACTCCGGCCTGGCCCAACTTCCCCGGCAGCATCTTTATGTACGTGAAAGATGTGAACAGCCTCTTCCAACGTGCCATGTCCGTCGGCTGCAAACAACTCCAGGAACTTGATCAACGTGAGTACGGCTTCGGAGGCGGTTTCGAAGACCATTTCGGTAACAACTGGTGGGTCAATGAAATCCGATAGAAAAGTTTTTGGCCGTATTTCTTTGTTTTCTATATTTGTGTAAGCGCTTATATAAGTGCTTATATAAATTGAACGATGAATTTTTTTGAACAAACAGGCTTGCTCTTATTCGGAACCCGCCTCCGCCGGCTCAGCGAACAATTTCTTTCGGAGGTCAATTCCATTTACCGGGAACGGGGAATTGAATTCGATGCCAGCTGGTTTCCGGTTTTCTTTTTGCTCTCCCAAAAACAGCCCATCTCCCTTAGGGAAATCGCCGACGAACTGGCGGTATCCCATTCTGCCATCAGTCAGCTGATTTCCCAACTTCAGAAAAGGGATCTGGTTCTGGTTCAGGTTTCGCCGGAGGATGCCCGACGAAAAGACGTCGGCCTTTCGCCAAAGGGAGAAGAACTTCTTTCGACGGTCCAGCCGGTGTGGCGGGACATGCAGTCGGCGATGGAAAAACTGGTGGCCGAAGGCCAGCACAGCCGGAATATCCTCTGCGCCATCCGGGAAATAGAAGGAAACATGGAGAAACAATCGCTCAGAAAACGTGTCAACCCATAATAAAATTCCAATGCATAAATTTTTATTCGGAGAAGATAAACTCACCGTTCCGCTTGCCATCGCTCTTTCCGAGGGGAAATGCCAGGGGAGTATCGCGGAGTCAACAAAAAAACGTGTTCTCAAAAGTCAGGATGATGTACAACAAATCGTTGCGATGGGTCGTACCGTCTACGGCGTCAACACGGGTTTTGGCATCCTCGCCGATACCCCGATTTCCGAGTCGGATACCAGACTTCTTCAGTATAAAATATTGCAAAGTCATTCCGTCGGTGTCGGTAATCCAATTCCGGAACAGGTCGCACGACTGATGTTGGTCACCAAAATCCAGGCGCTTTCCGAAGGCGTATCGGGCGTACAGTTGGCAACACTCGAACGACTGCTCTGGCATCTCGATCATAATATTACGCCCGTAGTGCCGGAACAGGGTTCTGTTGGTGCATCCGGCGACCTGGCCCCGCTGGCCCATCTTTGCCTGCCCCTGATCGGTCTTGGCGAAGTTTGGGAAAACGGCGTACGCAAACCCTCTGCGGATGTGCTGCGAGCACACGGAATGGAGCCGGTTGTGCTGGGCCCCAAGGAAGGGCTGGCCCTGATCAACGGAACGCAATTTATACTTTCCTTTGCCACCCTTGCCGTTCATCGATTGTACAACTGCCTCGAGGCAGCGGATATCATCGGTGCCATGAGCCTGGAAGCGCTTACCGGAACCCAGGCTCCCTTCGATGCAAGGCTGCATCAACTTCGTCCCTTCGATGGATGCCAGCTGGTGGCTCAGCGTCTTCGCTTATTGCTTTCCGGTAGTGAGATCATGAAAAGCCATGTCGATTGCGGCCGCGTTCAGGATCCCTATTCCCTGCGGTGTATGCCGCAGGTGCACGGGGCATCCCGAAATGCCTGGAAGCACCTGAAAGATCTTACAGAAATTGAATTGAATTCCGTTACCGACAACCCGGTCATCTTTGCTCCGGACGACACCATCAGCGGCGGTAACTTCCACGGCCAGCCGATGGCACTTCCGCTCGACTACGCCTGCTTTGCGGCTGCCGAACTGGGCAATATCGCCGATCGTCGCTGCTATCTTCTTCTGGAAGGTAAATGGGGACTGCCCATGTTGCTGATGAAGGACGTGGGACTGAACAGCGGATTCATGATTCCGCAGTACACCACCGCAGCCCTGGTTACCGAAAACAAAACATTGTGTTTCCCTGCCAGTGCGGACAGTATTCCGACTTCGCTGGGGCAGGAAGACCATGTGAGCATGGGTAGCATCAGTGGCCGGAAATTGAATCGCATTATCGATAATCTCGAAAACATTCTTGCCATCGAACTGATGAGTGCCTGTCAGGCCATCGAGTTTCGTCGCCCGCTGCGAAGCAGCGACCTGCTGGAATACGCACACGACTTCGTACGGCGCTATGTAGGTTTCGCAGAAGAAGACCGAATCTTCGCCGACGATATCCGCATGATTCATTCCATCATTCACGATGGTTCCTTTGTTAATGCGGTGAATACATTCGCTGCTGAAAAAGGCATTTCATTAAATCAGGGTTTTAACTGCTAAAGAAATTTTTATGAAATACACCACTCCCACAGGTTCGCAACTCAATTGCAAGGGCTGGATTCAGGAAGCTGCCCTGAGAATGTTACTGAATAATCTTGATCCCGCCGTTGCCGAATGCCCGGAAGATCTGGTCGTTTACGGTGGCCGTGGAAAAGCTGCACGCAATCACGAAGCGTTGGACAATATCATCCGCTCACTGAAAGTTTTGGGTAACGACGAAACGCTGCTGATCCAAAGCGGAAAGCCGGTAGCTATTCTGCGTACCCATGAAGATGCGCCGCGTGTACTCCTCTCCAATTCCCAGCTGGTTCCCAACTGGGCAAACTGGGAACATTTTGATGAGTTGGAGAAAAAAGGATTGATGATGTATGGTCAGATGACCGCAGGATCCTGGATCTATATCGGTTCTCAGGGTATTGTGCAGGGAACCTATGAAACGTTTGCGGCACTTGCCGATAAGCATTACGATGGTTCACTGAAGGGAAAGCTTTGTGTGACGGCCGGCCTCGGCGGCATGGGTGGAGCCCAGCCTCTGGCCATCACCATGAACGGCGGTGTGTGTTTGGCTGCCGAAGTGGAGAAATGGCGTATTCAAAAACGTATCGAAACCCGTTACTGCGACGAACTTATCGAAGATATTGATGCTGCCGTCGATCGCGCCCTTGAAGCGAAGGTAAATGGTGAAGCGCTTTCCATCGGTGTTTTGTGTAACGCCGTGGACCTCCTTCAGCGCCTGCGCGACCGCAATATCGTTCCGGATGTATTGACCGACCAAACCTCGGCACATGATCCGCTGATCGGTTATCTGCCGCATGGGTATACCGTAAAAGAAGCTGCTGCGCTCCGCGAAAGCAATAAGGAGGCCTATCTTAAGGCGGCCTATGAAAGTATGAAACTGCATGTGGAACTCATGCTTCAGCTTCAGGCGGCAGGAGCAATTACCTTCGACTATGGTAATAATATCCGCGCCCGTGCTTACGAAATGGGGGTGAAAAATGCATTTGATTTCCCCGGCTTTGTTCCGGCTTATATACGTCCCTTATTTTGTGAAGGGAAGGGCCCCTTCCGTTGGGCGGCGCTCAGTGGCGATCCTGAAGATATTGCCGTTACCGATCGGGTAATTGCTGAGCTTTTCCCTGAAAACAAGTCGCTACAGCGCTGGCTCAATCTGGCTAAGGAAAAGATCGCCTTCCAGGGACTTCCGGCAAGAATTTGCTGGCTCGGCCAGGGGGAAAGGGAAAAAGCTGGACTGGCCTTCAATGAGCTGGTAAGAACAGGTAAGGTAAAAGCACCGATCGTTATCGGTCGGGATCATCTCGACACGGGTTCCGTTGCATCGCCCAATCGTGAAACGGAGGCCATGATGGATGGCTCGGATGCCGTGGCCGACTGGCCGATCCTGAATGCTCTGGTAAATACGGCCGGAGGTGCGAGCTGGGTAAGTTTGCACCACGGCGGCGGCGTTGGAATGGGCTACAGCATTCATGCAGGTATGGTGATTGTTGCCGACGGTACCGAGGCTGCAACAAAACGCTTAGCGCGTGTGTTACGTAATGACCCGGGTATGGGGGTTATCCGCCATGCCGATGCAGGATACCCGCTGGCTAAGGAAACTGCAGAAAAAAACGGGCTGAGGCTCGAAGATCACTGGAAGTAATGTCCGCCGGGTAGAGGGACTTTTAATGCATTTTTAATACCATTTTCATTCAGGTTTAATGTGTTAGGGGCATATTTGGTGTTCCTCCGGGTACGATTATTGTCTTCCCACGTAACATCATCTCTCAAATACCTTTACATTATGAGCAGACTAATTATTATTTCCAACAGGTTGCCGTATTCCGTCCAGCGTGAACAGGATACCGTGTCCTTGAGACAGAGTTCAGGCGGACTTGTTTCGGCTATTAAAAGCTATGTAGAACAAGAAAGTACAGAGAGAGTTTTTACGGAAAAAATATGGGTCGGCGTGGCCGACTTTACGCGCGACGAATGGAAAATAATGCGGAGTTCGAATCAGGAAACCGGCGATTTTTCTATTCTTCCGCTGTTTATTGACGAAACTACCTACAATCACTATTATAACGGCTTTTCCAATTCCGTTTTGTGGCCTTTATTCCACTATTTCCCATCGCTGGCCCAATACAAAACCGAATATTTCGAGGCCTATAAAAAAGTCAATACTCATTTCGCCGAATCGTTGATTCCGCTGCTGCAACCCGGCGATGTGATCTGGGTGCACGACTATCAGTTGATGTTGTTGCCGCAAATGCTGCGTGCAGAAATTCCGGACGCAACAATCGGCTTCTTTCTGCATATTCCCTTTCCATCGTATGAACTGCTGCGGCTTTTGCCGTCCGAGTGGAAAAAAGCACTGGTGGTGGGATTGCTCGGTGCCGACCTTGTTGGATTTCACACCTTCGACTATGTACAGCATTTTATCCAGTCGGTAAAAATGTTGCTCCGCATCGACAACAACTACAATACGCTGATGTATCGCCACCGTCTTGTAAAGGCCGATGTTTTTCCCATCGGAATCGACTACGAAAAATTCAAACAGGCAACGGAAGACCATGCGATTCTCGAGGCCCGAAACGAAATCAAAAAGAATTTCTACGAGAAGAAGATTATCTTTTCGGTAGACCGTCTCGACTATACCAAGGGCATCATGTACCGGCTCGAGGGATTTGAAGCCTTCCTGGCGGCATATCCGCAATGGCGGGAAAATGTTATTTTCATTCAGAATGTTGTGCCGTCGAGGGATACCATCGATACCTACTACGAAATGAAACGTCGGATAGAGGAGAAGGTGAGTACGATCAACGGATTGTATTCAACATTAAGCTGGCAACCGGTTTTGTACCGCTACAATCACATGGATTTCGAAGAACTTTCAGCCCTTTATCAGGCCGCCGATGTGGCGCTTATTACACCCCTGCGTGATGGTATGAACCTCGTGGCCAAGGAGTATGTCGCCAGTTGCAGTGCCCAGCGTGGTGTATTGATCCTGAGTGAGCTTGCGGGTGCCGCAAGTGAGCTGAACGAAGCCGTACTGGTAAATCCTACCGATGTAAATGAGGTCGCCGAAGCGATCAATTCGGCACTCACCATGCCCGTCAGCGAACAGCGTTATCGAATGACGCTGATGCAGCGCAGGCTGATGGATTATAATGTCAATAAATGGGTAAGCGATTTTATGGACCAGCTTTCCTCGGTGAAAAAGGAACAGGAAAAGGTTCGGGTAAAACGACTGGATGACCGGGCACTGGAAAAGCTGCAGGACCGGTACCGTGAGTCTACCCGACGGTGTATACTGCTTGACTACGATGGAACACTCTCTCCGTTTACCACCATTCCCTCAGAAGCCCGTCCGGGTGCCGATGTAAAACAGCTGCTGCTGGAACTCTGTGAGGATCCCCGTAATCAAGTTGCCGTTATCAGCGGAAGGGATGCCGATACGCTGGAGTCCTGGCTGGGACATCTTCCGTTAACCCTTGTTGCGGAACATGGAGCGCAGGTGAAAATGAAAGGCGAGGAGTGGAGTCAGGCCAGCTCGGCAAATAGTTTCTGGAAGGATGAAATTCGTCCGTTGATGCAGGTCTACGTAAGCCGGTGTGCGGGTTCTTTTATTGAAGAAAAAAAGAGTACTTTGGTATGGCATTACCGGAATACGGCTCCGGAACTGGGCTTCACGCGGTCGAGGGAACTGATCAATGCCATCTCTCAGTTTGCACAGAATACGCCGGTACAGGTGATTGACGGAAACAAGGTGGTTGAAGTGAGGCTTACCGAGGTCGACAAGGGCGTTATTTCAAGCCGCATCGTGGAAACCTATAAGCCCGATTTTATCCTTTGTATGGGCGACGATACCACCGATGAAGATATGTTCAGGGCACTTGACAAAGTTGCCTTTACGATAAAAATAGGGGATGGCAATTCGGCGGCCCATTACAATATACTTTCGCAGGAAGAGGTTTTGCCGCTCCTTCAATCCTTAATTCACAAACAACCCGGTCAGGCCTATGTCGGTGCATAAATACAATATGGGAGTCATAGGAAACTGCTCCTATCTCGCCTATGTCGATACCTCAGCAGATATCAAATGGATGTGTATGCCCCGGTTCGACAGCAGCTTTCTTTTCGGATCGCTGCTCGACGAAAAAAAAGGTGGTCATTTCTACGTACGGCCGGCGGTCGATTCCTATGAGTCGAAACAATATTATCTGGCGAATACGAATGTACTCTGCACCGAATTTACAACGGCGGGGGGAAGTTATCGGGTAACGGATTTTGCGCCTCGGATGATGGTGTTCGACCGTCAGTTCAAACCGCTGATGCTGGTTCGTAAGATCGAAGTAATACAGGGCAGTCCCGCCATCGTGGTGAGCTGTCAGCCCCGCGGTGAATACGGCGAACTGATTCCGGAAACGGTTATCGGCAGCAACCATATCCGTTACCTGAATTTCGAAAGTCAGGTTCGCCTGACTTCGGATATTCCACTCACCTATATTTTGCAGGAAAAGCCTTTTGTGCTGGATCAGACGCGGTATTTGGTGCTCACCTATGGTGCCCCGCTTGAAGCACCGCTCAGGGAAACGGCGGAAGATTTCCTACGCAAAACCATCGACTATTGGCAGCTCTGGATCAAGAGTTCCTATATTCCGAATATCTATCAGGAGCAGATTATCCGATCGGCACTGGTGCTCAAACTGCATCAGTATGAAGATACGGGTGGAATTATTGCCTCGGGAACAACCAGCCTGCCCGAATTTCACGACAGTACACGCAACTGGGATTACCGTTACTGCTGGTTTCGTGACGCTTACTACACCTTAAAAGCCTTCAACCAGATCGGCCACTTTGAAGAGCTGGAAAAATATTTTGACTTTATTCAAAACATCATTTACAACGCGGATGATGCTCTGCAGCCGCTCTATTCCATTACCGGAGAAAAAAACCTGTTCGAAATAGAAGTTGAATTGAACGGCTACCTGGGTAACAAACCGGTTCGTGTGGGGAACAAGGCTTTTATTCAAACACAGCACGATGTGTACGGTCAGGTACTGGTTAATCTGCTTCCGCTGTATACGGACAAACGTCTCACGTTTTCGAAAAAGAACAGTTACAAAAAAATCGTTCCCTGGTTGTTGAATCACATTGAACGAACGATGCGTCTGCCGGACTCCGGGCTCTGGGAATTTCGGAACCAGACCCAGGTGCATACTTACACACTATTGTTTCACTGGGCGGGGGCAAAAGCGGCTTACAAAATCGGGAAACTCTTTGACGATGCTGAACTGATGCAGAAGGCGGAGGCGTTGGCCAACGAAGCCGACCAACTGATGGGAGAGTGTTATGACCCCGTTCGAAAGGTATATGTCCAGGCCATGGGAACGGACAACCTCGATGCCAGTACGCTTTCAATGGTTACCATGAATTATCTCCAACACGATTCAGATATCGCGCGCAGCCATATCGCTGCACTGGAGCAGGAACTACTTGCACCCAAGGGCCTTTTTTACCGTTACAAGCACTACGATGATTTTGGCTTCCCCGAAAGCACCTTCCTCGTATGTGCATTCTGGTATGTCGATGCACTGGCATGTGTCGGAAGAACCGATGACGCCCGGCAGGTGCTTGAACAACTTTTTCAGTATTCGAACCATCTCGGTATCTTCAGCGAAGATGTATCGGAAGATGGTTCTCAGTGGGGAAATTTTCCCCAAACCTACAGTCATGTAGGATTGATAAACGCGGTATTCCGAATAGCCCGACGCCTGGATAAGGCTGATTTTCTATAAACAACCTGAAATGAACAACACCTCGCTACTCATTATCAATGCCGGAGCATTGATCAATACACAAAATCCTGCCGAACCCCTGCGATCAGCAGCAATGCAGGAAGTACCCCTGATTTACAACGGTTGGATGCTCGTCAGAAATGGAAAAATTGAACGCATCGGCGCAATGCAGGACCTGGACTGTCAGGGATTTCCCAATGATTATGCAGTATGGGATGCAGAAGGGCAGTGGATCTTTCCGTCCTGGTGCGACAGCCATACACATCTGGTGTTTGCGGCAAGCCGGGAGGAAGAATTTGTGATGAAGATTAAGGGGATGAGCTATGCGGAAATCGCTGCACGTGGAGGCGGAATACTGAATTCTGCTCGAAAGCTCCAGCAAACCAGTGAAGACGAACTCTATATTCTTGCCGAACAAAGGGTGAGGGAATTGATCGGTTTGGGAACCGGTGCGATCGAAATCAAAAGTGGATACGGCCTGACGGTGGATGCCGAACTCAAGATGCTTCGTGTTATCAAACGGCTGAAGGAAAACTTGCCGGTACTGATCAAATCAACCTTTCTGGGGGCACATGCTTATCCGGACGCTTTTCGCGAGAATCATGAGGGTTATCTTAGAATGATTGAAGAAGACATGCTTCCGGCTATCCACGCGGAAGGGCTGGCGGATTATATTGATGTTTTTTGTGAGCAGGGTTTTTTCTCCAACGCAGAAACCGCAAGGCTGATTGAAGCAGGCGGAAAATATGGACTATCCGCGAAGATCCATGCCAATCAGCTTTCCGCATCCGGTGCCGTGGAAACGGCCGTACGATACCAGGCAGTAAGCGTGGATCATCTGGAGACGATGAATGAACCGGCTATCCAGGCACTCAGCGGTTCTCCTACCATCGGTACACTTCTTCCAACGGCTGCATTTTTCCTTCGGATGGATTTTCAGCCTGCGCGGACCCTGCTCGATCGGGGATGTGCTATCGCTCTTGCTTCAGACTTTAATCCCGGTTCCTCACCCAGCGGAAACATGAATCTGGTGGTGGCTATGTCGTGCATCCAAATGAAGATGCTGCCCGAAGAAGCCATAAACGCAGCAACGATCAACGGTGCTTTTGCCATGGGCCTGGGAAAGGAAGCCGGCTCTTTGGCTCCGGGAAAATGGGCCAACTTTTTTATCACCCGCCCCATGTCGTCCCTTGCGTACCTGCCGTATGCCTTCGGAAGTCACCTGATAAAAAAAGTTATGCTTAGGGGCCAATGGCAGAATGTTTAACGGGAAAATCCATAAACAAACTTTAACTTCATTGTACAAAGCTCTGCCATGCAACATTTCCGATTTTACCTTAAAGAAGATATCCTGTTTCTTACCCGCCTCCGACGATTCGAAACCCATCTGGGAGAACGGGTGCTTTGCTTAAACGACAAGGAAGACTGGGAAGATACGCTGCGTCACTCACCGGCCCAATACGTACTGATCGGCATTCCTGAAGATATCGGAGTAAAGGCCAATCTCGGAAATGGTGGGGCAGACACCGCCTGGTTGCCTTTTTTGGCGAGTTTCCTCAATATTCAAAGCAATGATTTCCTTTCGGGAGAAGAAATCTTCCTTCTGGGGCATTTCGACTTCGGCGATCTGAAATTTCTGATCGAAAACAACGCAAAAGACGAGGAAGAAAGATTAGAAGCCTATCGTCATGCGGTGAAACAGATCGACGACGAGGTGGAGTCGCTGGTAAAGCAGATAACCTCATTCGGAAAGATTCCCATTGTCATTGGTGGCGGACACAACAATGCCTATCCGCTGATCAAAGGGGCAGCAAAAGGCCTCAATAAATCCGGCGCCATTCCCATTGCACAGATCAACGCCATCAATCTGGATGCCCACAGCGACTATCGGCCTGCCGAAGGACGGCACAGCGGAAACGGTTTCCGGTATGCAGAAGATGATGGCTACCTTCAGAAATACTGCATCATCGGACTACACGAAAATTACCTGCCGCAGAATGTGCTGATGGATCTACAGGAAAATCCCTTTACCGATTTTATTTCCTATGAAGACATTTTCCTTTACGGGAAGCGAAGTTTTGTGGATGCCATCGAACATGCCACGACGTTTACAGAAGATACGTATTGTGGAATAGAATTGGACCTTGATGTGATTCAAGGAGTACTTTCCAGTGCCGTAACACCCTCGGGTATTTCCGTCCTTCAGGCCCGTCAGTATCTGCATTTTGCTGCTACCGATTCGAAGGTTGCGTATGTGCATATCTGTGAGGGTGCTCAACAACTTGCCGATGGACGCCGGGCGGACTCAACAGGAAAACTGATCAGTTATCTGGTAAGCGATTTTGTAAAAGCCCACAATTTCTAGCCTTCCATATTCATAATCAACTCAAACAGGCGCTCGTACTCGGCATTCAGGTCGTTGAGTTCGGTCGTGATTTTTTTATACTCGGCTTCCGTTTGTACAAAGCTGTTTTTGTCGCTGTATATGGTCGGATCCCCAAGCTTCAGCTCGAGTTCGGCTTTCTGCTTGTCGAGAGCTGCAATCTTTTCTTCTACCTGCTGAAAACGACGTTGTTGTTTCTGCTGTTCTTTTTGAAGTTCTTTATTGATGGGCTGCGGCTTCCCGGCTGGAGCAGCTGATGGGGCCGTCGTATTCTTCGGTGTTTCCTTCTCCCGGCTTTCGGACTTGCCGGCCGGCTTTGCATTCCGGGCGGCTTCTTCTGCTTCGATTTTTTCCTTCCAGCGAACATACTCTTCATACGTCCCGCGGAACTCACGGATCTTCCCATCGATGATTTCCCAGTATACCGTTGCGGTTTTGGACAGGAAGTACCGGTCGTGGCTAACGATGATCAAACTTCCTTCGTAGCGGTTAAGCGCTTCAATGAGCAGGTCGACACTGTGCATGTCGAGGTGGTTGGTCGGTTCGTCGAGCATCAGGAAGTTGGCCTTGCTGACGATGGTTTTGGCCAGGGCCACCCGTGCTTTTTCTCCACCGCTCAGTACCCGGATTTTCTTTTCCACCTCTTCGCCTCCGAACAGAAAACAGCCCAGTAGGGTGCGGTATTCCAGCTCGGTTTTTCCTGCACGGCTCGTAGCCATTTCTTCGAGAATTGTGTTGTTCAGGTCAAGCGATTCGAGTTGGTGCTGTGCATAGAAGGATTCCTTCACGTTATGTCCCCACTCCCGGATGCCGGTATGCGGTTCGGTGCCGGCAATGATGCGGAGAAGGGTACTCTTACCCTTACCGTTGGCACCGATTAACGCGATTTTATCGCCCCTGTTGATTTCTGCGGAAGCATCCCTGAGCAGATGGAGGTTTCCGAACGACTTGCTGACATTTTTCAGTGTGCAGATGATTTTCCCCGGCTGTTTATCCACCTGGAAATTGATCCGGATATTCGGGCGTTCCAATTCAACACTCTCAATTCGCTCGAGTTTGTCGAGGCGTTTTACAATACTCTGCGCCTGGGCAGCCTTGCTGGCTTTGGCCTTGAAGCGTTCCACAAATCGTTCCTGCTGGCGGATATAATCCTGCTGATTTTCGTAGGCCTTCTGTTGTATTTCAATGCGGAGCGCCTTCTCCTTCTCGAAAAATTCATAGTTTCCGCTGTACTGGTGAAGTTCCTGCTGGTACAGGTCGCAGATTTTGGTTACCATCCGGTTCAGGAAATATTTATCGTGTGATACGATAACCACGCTTCCGGAATAGTGCTGTAGGTATTTTTCGAGCCACTCGATGGAGGGAAGGTCGAGGTGGTTGGTCGGTTCGTCGAGCAGGAGGATATCGGGAGCCTGGAGAATCATCTTGGCAAGCAGCACGCGCATCCGCCATCCTCCCGAAAACTGTTGGTAGGGTTTGGAGAACTGGTCGGTTTCAAAACCCAGACCGTGCAGGATTTCGGCAGCCTGGTGTTCCATATTGTAACCACCGGCGAGCTCAAATTCATGAAGCAGGTTGGCGTAGTGGGTCAGCTTTTCCTCATTGCTGTAGTCGGTTTCCAGTTCCTTTTCGAGTGTCTGAATTTCTTTCTGAATGGTTCTGGCTTTCTCAAAGGCATCCATGGCCACTTCAATGATCGGCTTTTGGATTTCGGCACTGAGAAGGTCCTGGTGCAGGTACCCGATGCTGACGTTTTTGCCCCGTTCTACCGTTCCCGCGCTGGGGGTATACTCACCAACCAATAACTTCAGAAGGGTAGATTTCCCGGTCCCGTTATAGCCCACAAGTCCGATCCTTTCATTGGGATGGATATGCCAGGTACAGTCGCGTACAATAACCCTTGCCCCGAATTCGAACGTTACGTTGGTAAATCCTGCTAACATGATCTATTGGTTTAAATCCTGAGTGCGCAAAGGTACGACAAAAAAAAAGCCACCCGAAGGATGGCTTTTGCGAATATCTTGTGAACTCCATTAGGGGGTCATGGCGATTTCAAACTTAACGAGAACGCCGGCCTTGAGTTCAGCGGTTGTGGGTTTTCTCGATTCGCCGGAAATCCGGTAAATGATCGAGTTGTTACCGAAATAATTTTTCAGGTCGATGTCCTTGATCGGGAACTCCAGCATATCCTGATATTTATCCTCAATATTGTTGATTTCGGCCAGGGTGATCCAATTTCCGCCGGATTGAATTTCTACACTGGCCGACTTGAGTGCGCTGAAATTGTTTTCCTGGGTGGCATTTTTCAGCGTAACACGGCAGCTCTTGGCTACAATGGAACGGATGTTTTCGGAACTGAGGGAAGAGTTGACATCCTGGATCAGCTCATCCAGGTTCACTTCGTAATCAATATTGCCTGTACTCACGGCCAAATCCGCCGCGGGAATTACCGGAATGTCCACTTCAATCTCCGCTGTCTGGAAGGGAATATTGACTTTGATGGCATCTTTTACCTTGTTGCAGGAGAAATTAAAGGAGGCGAGAATGGCGGTGAAGATAAATGCGTAGAAGAAAAGCTGTTTTGCGGTTTTCATACGATAATTTGTTGTTTCAGGGTTAATGAACATCCAAATATATGGATAAAAAATCTAAAATGAAAGCTTTTGGGTGGGAATACTCCCCTTAAGTCTTACTTTTGAAAAAAATATTTCTTGATGAAGAGGATTACTGTAATGACCTGTACCGCTGCGGCTATTTTCTTTGCGGCCTGCAATTCTTCCGATCAAAAGGCAGAAGAAGCGACCACGGCGGTTCGGGAACCCAAAGTAAGTAAACATGATCCCGCATTTATCGGGGCCATGGACAACGCATTGAATGCCTATTATGAATTGAAGGACGCACTGGTTGCCACAGATGCCGAAAAAGCAGCAAACGGAGCCGCTGTGCTCGCTTCGACACTCGACAGCCTGAATTTTTCTGCTCTGAAAAACGACAGCACGGGTATGATTGCTGCCACTGCCGCGGATTATGCGAAAACCATCGGCGAAGAGGCAAAAAAAATTTCGGGTCTTACCGACGTAGAAGCCATGCGTACACAGTTTCAGATCGTTTCCGACGCAATGTTTGATCTGCTCCGTACGGTGAAATACGATAACGCCGTAGTATACCACCAATACTGCCCGATGGCGTTTGATGATAAGGGAGCTTATTGGCTCAGCAATTCCGACGATATCAAAAACCCCTATTTTGGAAAGAAGATGTTGGTTTGTGGTGAAGTAAGGGATTCTCTCGATTTTTAATCTAATCTGGTTTAAGGAATAACAAAAGCCGCCATTGGGCGGCTTTTGTGTTAATCGGCAATTAGTTTTTGCCCCGGCTGGGGCGGTGCTGATACCGTGTGCGGTGCGTGGGCGGGCGGCGCCCTTATTTATCCGGTTTTCGGTACACAAACCGGATTTTCGCATTTTTTTCTTCGGTGGAAGTAACCCTAACTTCAAACCGTTGGGTGCCGGCTTCCACAATCATCAGTGCAGTGTTCGGCGGCACTTCACCTAAGCTTTCAGCCACCATTATAATTTCCTGTTCGCTGTTGTTTTCGTCAATCCGGAAGCGGTATTCGATCGGATCGGCGGTCAGCAGTTTTCGATCTACCACCAAACGGTTGTTATGGTAAACCGAAACGGTATCGTAGTCGATAATACCGTTGTCGTAAATCTTAAGTACGATTTCCCCGGCGTCGGCTTCAATGGTTTGTATCAGCACGTTTTCCCGGCTACGCAGTGCATTGGGGGCGGAAAGTGGTTTTCCGGATCCCGGCAATTCCCGGGGTTGCCCCAGGTCGGGCGGGGAAGTCTTTTTCAATTGCGCCCGTCCGGAGGAGTCTGTTTCCAGCGGTTTGGCCGGAACCCGTTTCACCGGGGTAGCCGGTTGGGCTGCAGGTGCTGGTGGCTTGGGGGGAGTGGTGGCTTTGGCACGGTCGCGTGGATCCGGAGGGCCGGTCGCCTGCTTGCGGCTCAGGAAGGGCTCGGGTCGGAAATCCGATTTGGCTACCTTCCGAAGAATTACGGTTCCCGAACCGCAAAGGGCGGAGTCGGGGAGGCGGTAACTGGTAAAGGTGCCTTCCAGAAATTCCTCCTTGCCGGACTTTTCGTATTTCAGGTCGCAGCTCATTACACAACCGTAGTCGCCCGGGGGCATACGGATCTCAACGATTTTGGTTTCGTTGAGGCGGAATTGCGCCGGCTTTTGGAAAACGCCCGTCATTACGGCTTTTCCGTAAAATGTTGTATCTTTATAGGAATAGGTTACCCCTTTTACGGACGACCCCGTCTGCGAGAGCTGAACTTCATACTTGTAATATTCGGTCACCATGCCGGCAAATCCCTTCGATTGAAAATAACCACGCCAGATCCCGGTCAGGTCCTGGGCCGGAAGGGTAGAGCTGATCAGTAGAAACAGTAGGAGAAAGTAATTCCGCATAGCATAAAAACTCAGGCTGAATTTCCGAAATTGTCTGTCGGCTTTGTGCCAATAGTTTGTTAATTTCGCGGTTCTCAATGAGTCTGCACGTTGCAGAGGAATATTTTTATGGCGAAAGATTGGAATAATAAAACATGATTAATATCACATTACCGGATGGAGCGGTACGGCAGTATCCTGTCGGAACAACCGCGCTGGAGGTGGCCAAATCCATTTCCGAAGGGCTTGCACGGAAAGTGCTGGCGGCAAAAGTGAACGGAGAGATATGGGACGCAACCCGTCCTATCGAAACGGATGCAAGTCTGACCCTGCTGACGTGGAACGACGAAGGCGGCAAGTCTACCTTCTGGCACTCTTCGGCCCACCTGCTCGCAGAAGCTCTCGAAGCTCTCTATCCCGGTGTGAAATTCGGTATCGGACCCGCTATCGAAAAGGGATTCTATTATGATATTGATCTGGGCGACCGTACCATCGGCGAGGAAGACCTCAGGGCGATCGAAAAGAAAATGGCTGAACTGGCTAAACACAACTCCGCCTATGTTCGCCGCGCGGTTTCCAAAAGTGAAGCCACCAAATATTTTACCGAAAAAGGGGACGAATATAAACTCGAATTGATCGAAGGGCTGAAGGATGGTGAGATTACTTTCTACAGTCAGGGTAATTTTACCGACCTCTGTCGTGGACCGCATATTCCGAATACCGGCTTTATCAAAGCGGTTAAACTGACCAATATTGCCGGTGCGTATTGGAGAGGGGATGAATCCCGTAAAATGCTGACCCGTATTTACGGTGTTACGTTCCCCAATCAAAAGGAACTCGACGAGTATCTGGTTCTTCTGGAAGAAGCGAAAAAACGCGATCACCGTAAACTCGGCCGCGAACTGGAACTGTTTGCCTTTTCCGAAAAGGTGGGCATGGGACTTCCGCTCTGGCTTCCGAAAGGAGCGATGCTGCGCGAACGCCTTCAGCAGTTCCTGCAGAAAGCCCAGATCGAGTCCGGTTACCTGCCGGTAATCACACCGCATATCGGTCACAAAAATCTGTACGTTACTTCCGGACACTACGAGAAGTACGGGAAAGATAGTTTCCAGCCAATCCACACGCCGCAGGAGGGGGAAGAGTTCTTCCTTAAACCGATGAACTGTCCGCACCACTGCGAAATCTTTAAGACGGCTCCGAGATCCTACAAGGATCTACCGCTGCGTCTGGCTGAATTCGGTACCGTTTACCGCTACGAACAGCACGGCGAATTGCACGGGCTGACAAGGGTGCGCGGCTTTACGCAGGATGACGCCCATCTCTTCTGTATGCCCGAGCAGGTGAAGGATGAGTTCAAAAAAGTGATTGACCTCGTTCTGTACGTATTCCAATCCCTGAACTTTACCGACTACACCGCACAGATTTCCCTGCGCGATCAAACCGATCGTGCGAAATATATCGGTTCCGAAGAAAACTGGAACCTGGCAGAACAGGCCATTATTGAAGCAGCACAGGAAAAAGGACTGAATACCGTGGTGGAATATGGTGAGGCTGCGTTTTATGGCCCGAAACTTGATTTCATGGTGCGCGATGCCATCGGCAGGAAATGGCAGTTGGGAACCATTCAGGTAGACTATAACCTGCCCGAACGTTTCGAATTGGAGTATATCGGTGCCGACAACCAGAAACACCGTCCGGTAATGATTCACCGGGCACCATTTGGCTCGATGGAGCGATTTATCGCCGTACTTACCGAACACTGTGCAGGAAAATTCCCGGTTTGGCTTACCCCAACCCAGGTGAAGATTCTCCCGATCAGCGATAAGTTTATGGATTACGCCAAAAATGTTTCCGATATATTGAAAAATGCAGATATTCGTGTTGAAATCGATGATCGGAACGAAAAGATCGGCAAAAAAATCCGTGATACGGAGCTGGCAAAAATTCCGTACATGCTGGTATTGGGAGAAAAAGAAGTGAATGACGGCAAGGTTGCGGTTCGCAGACAGGGTAAGGGAGATATCGGCGTGATGGATGTTTCTGCATTCCGCGATTTGATCACCGAGGAAATCGTGCAAAGAAAACCTTTTGAGTAGTTAATTGTTTATCAGACAATTAACCATATTTTTTAATCAATAAACGTAAATGTCGTTACAAAACAGAGGAAAATTCAATCCTAATTTCAGGAAGCAGCAACAGCAGGAACATCGTACCAACCAGATGATCCGTGTACCACAGGTTCGGTTAGTGGGCGAAAATGTTGAGGTTGGTGTTTACTCCATTCAGGATGCGCTGCGGCTTGCTGCGGAAAAACAACTTGATCTGGTGGAGATTTCCCCGAATGCAGATCCTCCCGTTTGCCGGATTATCGACTATAACAAGTTCCTTTACGAGAAGAAGAAGAAGGAAAAGGAGATGAAGGCGAAGAGCAAGGCTTCCGAGGTGAAGGAAATCCGCTTTACCCCCGGAACCGATGACCACGATTTCGATTTCAAGGCAAAACACGCCGAGAAATTCCTCCAGGAAGGAAACAAGGTGAAAGCCTATGTTCAGTTCCGCGGTCGTGCCATTATGTTCAAGGAAAGGGGAGAACTGCTACTCCTGAAATTTGCAGAACGTCTTGGCGAAGCAGGTGTGCTCGAAGGCATGCCGAAAATGGAAGGAAAGCGTATGCTGGCCATTTTTGCTCCCAAGGCCAAGAAAAAGGCATAAGTGCGGGATTCTCCCGTAAAAATACCGAGGGTGCTCGTTTGAGAGTACCCTTTTTTGTGCGGAAACATGAAAAATACCCAGTATATGTTATTGACTTGAATCATGTTTCTGACCTAACTTAGCCGCAGGAAACAGACAGTCGTTTTTCTATATATTTTTTGCAATCCTGAGCAATTCAGGGTAATGCTTAGATGGCAGGGTAACCGGATAATTCCGGAGGCACAAAAAATCCACTGGAATTATCCATTTTCATTTTTATACCTTATCTTTGCATCCCATTAAACAAAGGGTAATCCTGAAACCCCTTGATTTTCAGGAGTATAAATTGCCCAAATGGTTCCATAAGCGGCTTCCGGTGAAGTCCACCAGTAGGGTTTAACAGCAAAAGTCGGATTAAAATGCCAAAGGTTAAAACCAATTCGAGTGCCAAAAAAAGGTTCAAAGTAACCGGTACCGGTCAGATTACCTTTCAGAAGTCTTTCAAACGCCACATTCTTACCAAAAAATCCAAAAAGCGTAAGCGCGCACTGAACAAAAAAGGTGTAGTAGCTCCCGCAAACATGGATTTCGTAATGCGCCTCCTGCGTCTGAAATAACTCTGGTAACTCAATTTTAATTATCTAAACTTATTATAACATGCCACGTTCAGTAAATGCTGTAGCATCAAGGGCAAGAAGAAAAAAAATCCTTAAGCAGGCCAAAGGTTTTTACGGCAAGCGTAAGAATGTATATACCGTAGCGAAAAACGTTCTCGAGAAAGGTCTTACTTACCGTTATGTAGGTCGCAAACTCAAGAAGCGTGAATACCGCGCGCTTTGGATCGTTCGTATCAACGCCGCCGTTCGTGAACAAGGTCTCACTTACTCTCAGTTTATGAACAAACTGGCTGCCAAAAACATCACCATCGACCGTAAGGTTCTGGCTGATTTGGCTATGAATGAGCCCGAAAGCTTCAAAAAACTGGTTGATTCCGTAAAATAGGACTCAGCTTTTTAAAATACAGAACCGGGATATTTTTATCCCGGTTTTTTTATGCCCTCGATTTTTCAGAAAACATTTACTTTTGCATTCGCCGGAGAAGTTCCGTCTTTTTTAAATCATTATTACCCACAGGAAGTAAATGAACAACACGTACACCGGACTGGTGCAACAAACCTTCCACTTCCCTCAGGAAGGTTTCGAAGTGAAAGATGACTATCTGCATTTTAACGGGCTCGACCTGAAATACCTGATCGACAAGTATGGAACTCCAATGAAGGTAACCTACCTTCCGAAGATAGGCATGCAGATCAACAAGGCGAAAAACATGTTCGCCAACGCTTTCAAACGGCATAAGTACGAGGGCAAGTACAATTACTGCTACTGTACCAAAAGTTCACACTTCTCCTTTGTGGTTGAAGAAGCGCTGAAGCACGATATTCATCTCGAAACATCCTACGCCTACGATATCGAGATTATCAACAAGCTCTACGAAAAGAAAAAAATCACCAAGGATACCTTCATCATCTGTAACGGCTTCAAGCAAAAAGCGTATACCAGCCGTATCGCAAAATTGCTCAACAGCGGATTCAAGAACGTGGTGCCCATCCTCGACAACAAGGAAGAGCTCAATGCCTATCGCCGCTCGGTTAAACAGCCGTTTAAAATCGGTATCCGCGTTGCAGCAGAAGAAGAGCCTTCCTTCCCGTTCTATACCTCTCGTCTCGGAATCCGAGCCAAGGATATATTGGAATTTTATGTAGATGAAATCGAAGGTAACGAGCATAAGTTCCAGCTGAAAATGCTCCATATCTTCCTGAACAAAGGGATCAAGGACGATATCTACTACTGGTCGGAACTGAATAAAATCATTAACCTCTACTGCCAGTTGAAAAAGATCTGCCCCGAGCTGGATTCAATCAACATCGGCGGCGGTTTCCCAATCAAACACTCCCTTGGTTTCGACTACGATTATCAGTTCATGATCAACGAAATCGTGCGGAACATCAAAGTGGCCTGCAAAAAAGCCAAGGTGCCCATGCCGGATATCTTTACCGAATTCGGAAGCTTTACCGTAGGGGAAAGCATGGCACATATCTACAGCGTGATCGGCAACAAGGCCCAGAATGACAGGGAAACCTGGTATATGATCGATTCTTCCTTCATTACCACACTTCCCGACACCTGGGGAATCGGCGAAAAATTCCTCATGCTTCCGATCAATCACTGGGATAACGAATACCACCGTGTGGTATTGGGCGGCATCACCTGTGACAGCCACGACTACTATGACTCGGAGGAACATATCAACGAAGTGTTCCTACCCAAGGTAAATCCGGGCGATGAACCCCTGTATGTGGGATTCTTCCACACAGGTGCCTATCAGGATCAGATCAGCGGATACGGCGGCATCAAACACTGCCTCATTCCTTCCCCGAAACATATCATCGTGGAACGCGACAAAAACGGCAAACTGGTCGATTGGTTATACGCCAAAGAGCAATCTGCTCAAAGTATGCTGAAAATTTTGGGTTACATCAAATAAAGGTCCGTACCAAACGATTAAAAGGAAAGAGGTTGTCGATAAGACAACCTCTTTTTTTCTCTCTGACTCTGAACCCTGTCCTTTGCTATTTGCGGAACCGCCGATCAAGAACGTAAAACCCATCGGGATCTTTCCAGTATACGAATCCGTGAGGATCGGTATAACTAAGTCTTCCGTTGATGCGGGTGGCATACCGGTCGGATACCGTTATGATAATCGGCGGAACATATCCGTATTGTTTCTGGTAGCGTTTTTTCTGCTTGGAGGAAAAGCCTTTTTTGCTGTACACTTCATACTTCTTCATATGGCCGGGAGCCATATGGAATTGTCTGTTGAAGCGACCGGTTCCATCCATCACCACAATGGTGTTGGGATCAAAGCGATGGGGGGTAGATCGGAGTACGTCGTTTCTCCGGTCAGCCGGATATTTACCGATTTCCGATTTTCTGGTGGCGTAGTCCGGACCGACACCGCGGTGATTGGTAGTATTGCTGCGTTGCTGGGCGCTAACGGAGAATGAGCTTAAAGTAAGAAAAAGAACGCCTGTAAGCACTGACCATCTGGGTAAAGTTTGTCTTTTCATAACTCATCGTTTTATACAGTTAAGAACCTGCATAACCGACTAAGTTTAAAAAAGAAAACGTTAATGTCCGGAGATAGGAATTTGTTAACAGTTACCCCTATTTCTTTTTCATGCGGTATTTCTTGTTCACCTTTGGGCTGTTGAAGTAGTCGTTGAGTTCTTCCTCACTCATTTCACTGGTTACTTCGAGCGGAACATCCACCATCTGAGTTTGGATGGACCGAAGCTCGTCGCGCATTTTCTGTGTTTTTGCTGCGATGTCAACATCACGGTCACCCACAAGCGCATTGTTCTGCAGAAGATATTCCAGGCGTTTGATCGTGTTGCGTACCGTTGTTGCGGAGTTTTGCTCGGCTGTTTTATTGGGTGCCACGGTTTCCTTCACCGGAACCATGGCTACGCCAACGCCCGGAAGGATTTTTCCAGCGGTTTTCTGATCGGGGGTAGAGAGGGAAGAGAATACGGTACCGCCGAGCGCCGTACCTGCAGCGGAGAGCTCAAAGGTCGTACGCGTGTTGCGTGTACGCTTCAGCTTCTTGTCCATTTGCAGGAACGTGTATTTCAACTGAAGAATGTAGTTGTTGATGTTGCGGCGCACGTGATTGTATTCTTCCAAAGCCATGGGGTAGTTGATCGCATCGCGGACGATGATCTTGACGGTTGCGGTATCCTTGGTTTGAAAGCGGTTGGTGCCGATAAAACTCAGTACTACCGTTTTTTCTTTCTCCTTTTCATTTTCCCGGATAAAATCGAAGGGGACAGGCCAGATAAAATCGTCGTCGCACTGTTTTACCAGTGTATAATTTTTCAGGGGTATGTTCGAAAGAAAGGTAATATGCTCGATTGGAAAGCTTCCGGTTTCACAAAGAACCTTGAAGTTTACCGTATCGCCTTCTTCAACAAAGAGCATACTGTTTACAGAAGGTTTTACCTTGGATGGAAGAATTTCGGTATTGTAGAATACCAGTGTGAAGAATGTGTCGATGCGCTCTTCCGGATATCGCTGGTTTTGTACGCCGATCTGAACCTTGTATTCCTCATCGTATTTCAGCTTTCCGGAGAGGAAAAACGATTTTTCCGCCTTAAAGGAAAGCGTACCGTTGTCTTTGTTTATTTTCAGACCAACCGGAGAGTTTCTGAGGAACCAGAAGTATTTTTTGCCTTCCGCGTTTTTATTGATTTCAAACTGGTATTGCAGTGTTGAATCGACATGGAGGGTAAAATAAGGATTGAGGTTAAGGATCCGCAGGGCAGTATCACTTCTAACCGGTTGAAACTCCGTACTGTCCTGGGCGTGTACATACGCTGAGTCTGAATTAACCTGCCCCTGTACACGTTGCCCTACCGTCAAAACCAAGATGCAAATGAATAATCCAAGCTGCTTTTGGAGTTTCCTCATCATTGTGATTAAGTTATGTAAAGGGTATACAAGCCCCGAAGTTATAACAAAGCCTATAAATATTGTACCAAAAATAAAACAAAATAATCCCCTTCGGGAACGAAGGGGATATAAATTGAACCAAACTGCCTATGAAATTAGATTATTTCAATTTTTATTGGATATCAATTGATTTGGCGATAGCCTTGGCTTCTTCCTTTTTGGGGAGCACCAGGTTTAGTATGCCGTTTTCGTATTTGCCCTGAACGGCGGCCGCATCAATCTTTTCATCCAGGGTAAATGTTCTTTTGAAGCTTTGGTGGCTGAATTCGCGGCGGATATAATTGTCCTCCTTCTGGGTTTCCTCATTGGTTTTCTCGGCAGAGATGGTGAGGAAATTGCCTTCCAGATTCACTTTAAAGTCGGATTTGGCAAAGCCCGGCGCCTCCAGCTGCAGTTCGAATTGGTTTTCCTTTTCGATTACGTTGACGGCAGGTGTATGTTTAGACACCAGCGGTTTTCCGAAAACGCCCGGAAATTCATTGAAAATGTCGTCTACCCAGTTGGCGATGCGTGCAGGTCTGTTGTTAAGATTTACCAGTGTCATAGCGATTATCGTTTTTTGTGTTTATGAATGGTTGGTTTGTCTGGTTTAGAACAAAGCCTGTACCACCGGAATTGGTAGGCCGTCTTGACATACGAATCGAATCCAGAAAAGACAAAATGGCAGAAGTCGTTTGTTTATGGTGTCAAAATGACTGAATTGCTCCTGAGGTGGAATATCCAAAATCCACTTATATTTGCATATCCAAATAAATTTAAACAAGACAAGATGTATCCAGCAGAAATAGTAATGCCGATGAAGGCAGAGTTGACCGATAATGGTTTTGAAGAGTTGCTCACCGTTGAGGACGTCGATAACACCCTCAAGCAAAGCGGAACCACCCTGGTAATGATTAATTCTGTGTGCGGATGTTCGGCAGGAAGCGCCCGTCCAGGCGTATTGATGGCCGTCAACAACAGTGAAAAAAGACCCGACAGGCTGACAACCAGCTTTGCCGGTTTTGATACCGTTGCCGTTCAGAAAATCCGCGAATACCTTCTTCCGTATCCTCCTTCTTCACCGGCAATCGCGCTGTTTAAAGATGGTCAGGTCGTGCATATGATCGAACGTCATCAGATCGAAGGACGTCCGGCTCAGATGATCGCACAGAATCTGATCGCGGCGTTCAATGAGTACTGTTCATAGAAGATGCCGAACCGACAATATTGAAACTCTTCCTTCGGGAAGAGTTTTTTGTTGGCTTCTTCCTATGGAAAGATGGGGCTAAATCCCTAACATTGTGCATTGAATTAACACAAAAGGCGCTCATGTATCCAAACCTGTATTACGCGTTTAAAGATTTGTTCGGTATTGAAATCAGTTTCCTCCGGTTTATCAATTCCTTTGGTTTTTTTGTTGCCATAGCGTTCATTCTCTGTGCCGTTGTACTTACCCGTGAATTGAAGAGAAAGGAAAAGCAAGGCCTTCTCTTTCCCCAAAAAGAAAAGATCATCACGGGCAAGCCCGCTTCCGCCGGTGAACTGATCCTGAATTTTCTTATCGGGTTTCTGTTTGGATACAAACTGATCGGAACCGTTTTCCTGGATGAATCGGTTACTGCCGATACCCAGGAGTTTTTATTTTCTTCCCAGGGACACTGGCCCACGGGTATTATACTCGGCCTCCTTCTCGCTTTCCTTAAGTGGCAGGAAAAAAACAAGCAAAAGCGTCCGAAGCCGGAAGAAAAATTGGAAGAGATTTGGCCGCACCAGCGTGTTGGCGATATGGTCATCTTCGCCGCGCTCTTCGGGTTTGCCGGAGCCAAGATCTTCCACAACCTGGAGAACTGGGATAAGTTTGTTGAGGATCCGATGGGCAACCTGCTTTCGCCGGATGGGTTAACATTTTATGGTGGGCTGATCTGTGCGGCGTTTGCCATCTGGTACTATGCCCGCAAAAAAGGAATCGGAATCTGGCATCTTAACGACGCCATTGCTCCGGGGCTTATGCTGGCCTATGCGGTAGGACGTATCGGTTGCCAGGTTTCCGGCGACGGCGACTGGGGCATTGAAAATACGGCTCCCAATCCCTTTTCCTTTCTGCCCGACTGGATGTGGAGCTATACCTATCCTCATAACGTAAACGATATGGGGGATCCTATTCCCGGGTGTGTAGGGCGTTACTGTCATGAACTTCGGCATCCCGTTTTTCCCACACCGTTTTACGAGACCGTGATGGGGCTTATTCTGTTCGGTGTGCTGATGCTCGTACGCAAAAAAATGACCATCCCGGGAACCCTGTTTTCGCTCTATCTCATCTTTAATGGCATTGAACGGTTTCTCATCGAAAAAATCCGGGTAAACACCACCTATTCGATTTTCGGATTTCATCCCACTCAGGCAGAGCTGATTTCCTCCGGTCTTGTTATTGCAGGTATTGTGCTTTGGTGGTACAGAAGAAAAACGGCTGCGAATGCTTCTCCGCGTATTTAGTTTCGGCCTTTTTATCAGTTTTTTGGGTAGCCTTCCGTTGGGTACGCTGAATGTTGCGGCCATGCAGATTGCGGCAACCGACGGGTTACGTCCGGCCTTCCTGTTTGCCGCCGGATCGCTGTTGGTGGAAATGGTGTATGTCCGCCTTTCACTGGTAGCCATGGATTGGGTAAGAAAGCAGGAAAAGTTGTTCCGTTGGTTGGAATGGATAACCCTGCTCATCATCATGGGGCTGGCTGCGGCCAGTTTCGTAGCCGCAGCAACACCCGGCGAAACCAAAAATGTTATACTCAGCAGCACCATTCATCGGTTCTGGCTGGGCGTGAGTATGAGTGCCGTAAATCCGGTACAGATTCCTTTCTGGTTTGGCTGGAGTACGGTTTTGTTCTCGAAAAATATTCTTCAGCCCAAAGAGTCCTTTTACAATACCTACATCGTGGGAATAGGACTGGGAACCCTGATTGGGAACAGTGTGTTTATCTTTGGCGGCCGCCTGATGGTGGATAGCATGAATGCCAACCAAAACGTGTTGAACTGGATTATCGGCGGAATATTTACCGTTACCGCCATGATACAGGCATACCGGATGTTCTTCGGAAAGAAAAAAAAGAGCACGGAAGAGCAGCCATCCGACTAGAATCAGTTCTGCATTTCTTCAGCCCATTTGTCGCGGTCGTCCGGACTGAATTTCCAGGGAGCGAAATTGTTTTCGATATTACCGAACATCATATTCCATTCCTGGGGCGCATTACTTTCTTCCATCACCAGTGATCTGCGTAGTTCGAGGATGATTTCCAGCGGACTGATGCTCACGGGACATTCTTCCACGCAGGCATTGCAGCTGGTGCAGGCACGGAGTTCTTCAGTTGTGATATAGTCGTGTAGAAGGGATTTCCCATCGTCAACAAACTGCCCCTTGTTGGCGTCGATATTTCGGCCGATTTCTTCCATCCGGTCGCGGGTGTCCATCATGATTTTCCGGGGTGACAGCAGTTTACCGGTAATATTGGCCGGGCAGGCTGCCGTACAACGACCGCACTCGGTACAGGAATAGGCGTCCATCAGGTTGCGCCAGCTCAGATCGGTTACATCCTTTGCGCCAAATTTGGCGGGAGGTGCCGCATCAGCCGGTGCCAGTTCCGGCTGCAGGGCATACAGTACTTCCTTTTGGACAGCCGGCATATTTTTCATCTTGCCCTGGGGCGCCAAACGGGCGAAATAGGCATTGGGAAAGGCCAGGATGATGTGCAGGTGTTTGGAGTAAGGAAGATAGTTCAGGAAGGCAAAGATGCCGAGAATATGCAGCCACCAGCAGGTGCGTTCAATGGCGATCAGGCTTCCGTCGGACAGGCCCTGAAGCAACGGATGCAGAATAGGAGAAATGATAAAATTGCCGGTAGAGTGTGCTGCATAGTGTTCCGCCCCACGTTGCTGAAGCAGGGTATCTGCCGCATTCATGGTGAGGAATAGGGTCATCAGTATGATTTCCGTGAAGAGAATGTAGTTGGCGTCGGAACGGGGCCAACCGTTGAGTTCAGCCTTTCTGAAGCGTGGAAGTTTCAGGATGTTCCGGCGGATCAGAAAAATGGCGCAGGCGATCCAAACACCGGCAGCCAGCAACTCGAAACTGTTGATCAGGATGGGGTAGAACCCTCCGAGAACAGACGAAAGGATGCGGTGGGTGCCGAAGATGCCGTCGATAAAGATCTCCAGAACCTCGATATTGATAATTACAAAGCCCAGGTAAACCACCAGGTGAAGAACGGCTACCAGAGGGTTTTTGAACATTTTTTTCTGCCCGAAAGCCAGCAGAAGCACATTTTTCCAACGCTCGGCGCTGTTGCCGCCCAGCGTTTCATCTTGTCCAAGCCGAATATTTCTGCGAATTTTCGCTGCCTTACCCGCAAAAAGAACAATGGCGGCAACAGCAGCAACAACAAAGAGTAACTGTGGTATAAATTGCATCGTACGCAGTTGTGGTGCTGCTAAGATAAGAGATTTAATGGGTTTGATGGTTAAATGTATAAGTCTTATTAATTTAGGTGCTTAAATTAGCAGCATGGTTAATCAGAAGAATTATATCCTTTCCGAAAAAGAAGCCTCCATGAAAATTCAACGGATGGCTTATGAAATTGCCGAACACAACTTTTCCGAAGAAGCCAGGCCGCTTATACTTGCAGGAATCCGTGACAACGGCGTTGTCATTGCTGAAGCACTGAAAAAGGTGTTGGCCGTTATCTATCCTGCCGATGTAAAAGTGATCGAAATTTCCCTCGATAAAAGAACGCCCCGTGAAATCGTATTGAGTGAGACCATCGACTTCAACGGCAAAACCGTTATTGTAGTGGACGATGTGGCCAATAGTGGTAAAACCATGCTGTACGCCCTGAAGCCTTTCCTGAACGATCACCCGGCAAGTATTCAAACTCTGGCCCTGGTGGAGCGCACCCATAAAGCCTATCCGGTGCATACCGACTATGTGGGTATTTCCCTTTCCACAACTCTCCAGGAACATATTTTTGTAGAAGTAGAAGGGGATCGGGTAACCGGTGCCTATCTTCAGTAATACACGCTGATCAAAACCATTAATAAAGTACGAAACCTTAAAATTCAATTGATATGGACGCCGCAATTCAGGAAAAAGTAAACAAATGGCTTACCGGTGATTTCGACACTCAAACGAAGGAGGAAATCCTGCGCATGCAGAATGAAAACCCGGCAGAGCTGGCCGATGCGTTTTACCGTAACCTTGAGTTCGGCACCGGTGGCCTTCGCGGCATTATGGGAGTGGGTACCAACAGAATGAACAAATATACGGTTGGCATGGCCACACAGGGGTTCGCCAACTACCTGAAAAAGGAAGTCAAGGGTGAAATCAAGGTGGCCATTGCACACGATAGCCGCAACAACAGTCGCTTCTTCGCGGAAACTACCGCAGGGGTATTTGCGGCCAACGGCATCCGGGTATACCTGTTTGAATCGCTTCGTCCAACTCCGGAACTTTCCTTCACCATCCGTCATCTCGGCTGCAATGCCGGCGTGGTTTGTACAGCATCGCACAATCCTCGCGAATACAACGGCTATAAGGCCTATTGGAAAGACGGCGGTCAGCTGGTGCCTCCGCACGATAAAAATGTAATCCGTGAGGTTGACGGCATCGCCGGTGTGGAAGATGTAAAATGGAGCGGAAACGAAGACCTGATTACCATTATCGGAAAAGAAATCGATGAGGCCTATATCAAAATGGTTAAGGGACTCAGCGTTTATCCGGATGTGATCAAAAAACAACACGACCTTAAAATCGTTTATACGCCGATCCACGGGACAGGTATCAAGCTGGTACCCCAGGTATTGAGCGAGTTCGGATTTACCAATGTCCATATTGTGGACGAACAATCCGTTCCGGACGGTAACTTCCCAACGGTTGTTTATCCCAACCCCGAAGAGAGTGAAGCGATGAGCATTGGTCTGAAAAAGGCAAAGGAGCTCGATGCGGATATTCTTCTGGGAACGGACCCGGATTCGGATCGGGTGGGTATTGCGATCAAAGACAACAAGGGTGACTGGATGCTGGTGAACGGTAACCAAACGGCCGTGCTTGCGTTCAACTATATGATCGAAGCGCGCCGCTCCAAGGGACTTGCCCAGCCGAACGACATGGTCATCAAAACCATTGTTACCACGGATATGATTGACCGCATTGCTGCGGAAAACGGCATCAGCTGTTACAATGTACTGACCGGATTCAAATGGATCGCCGAGCTTATCCGTGAAAAGGAAGGAAAGGAAAATTATGTAATCGGAGGGGAGGAGAGTTACGGATTGATGATCGGTGACCAGATCCGCGATAAGGACGCTGTAAGTGCCGTTGCGCTTCTCTGTGAGATGGCGGCTTATGAAAAAGACCGCGGTCTTTCCCTCTTCGATAAGCTGCTCGATATGTACATGGCCTACGGATTTTACATGGAATCGCTGTTGTCGCTTACCCGTAAGGGCATGAACGGACAAAAGGAGATAGCCGATATGATGGAGCAGTTCCGCGGAAATCCACCGGCCTCATTGGGAGGCTCCAGAGTGGTAACGCTGTTGGACTATGAAATCCGCAAGGGTAAAAACCTGGTAACGGGAGAAGAGTGGAATATCGATCTTCCGAAATCAAACGTACTTCAGTTTATTCTCGAAAACGGCAGCAAGATTTCGGCACGTCCTTCCGGAACCGAACCCAAAATCAAGTTCTATTTCAGTGTTAATGAACGCCTTGAGTCGAAAGATGCGTACGCGTCCGTAAAAGCGGTACTTGAGAGCCGGATCAAGCAGATTACGGCTGATCTCCAACTGAATTAGGAAGGGCTTTCCCGGGAATTTCTTGGCCGGATTTAGTAATTTGCGCTCAGATTATGAGGACGAATATTGACACTTACCGGCACAAGGGATTACGCAAGAAACTTATTGATCAACTCAGAGAGAAAGGTATAACTGACGAAAAAGTGCTGGAGGCAATGAACAATATCCCCCGGCATTTTTTTCTCGACTCTGCTTTTGATGAGGTGGCTTATGAAGACCGTGCATTCCCGATTTCTGTGGGGCAAACCATCTCGCAACCCTACACAGTTGCATACCAGACACAACTTCTGGAAATCAAACCACTCGACAAGGTTCTGGAAATCGGAACAGGAAGCGCCTATCAGGCAAGCGTTCTGGCCGAGATGGGAGCCCGTGTTTTTACCATCGAACGGCAGAAACAACTTTTCGATGAAAACAAGAAATTTGACTATATCCAGAAGTACAGAAATCTGAAATGCTTTTATGGCGATGGCTTTGAGGGGCTTCCTACCTTTGCTCCGTTCGACAAGGTGATCATTACTGCAGCGGCCCCCGAAATTCCGCAAAAATTAATACAGCAGATGCGTACCGGGGCCTACATGGTTATCCCCCTGAACGAAGGCGATGCGCAACGTATGCTCCGCTTAACCAAACAGGCCGACGGCTCGTGTACCAGCGAAAAATTTGACCGGTTCTCCTTTGTTCCGATGCTCACCGGAAAGGCTGAAAACAAATAGGACTTTTTCTTTCATAAAACGAAAAAAGCGTGGATCATATCCACGCTTTTCTTTTATCCTTTGCTCCGAAATCCGGTTACATCTGCATTTCCATCGAGTCGTTTCCGGTGCGGGTATTTTTACGTTTGAAAAGTTGTGCATCGAATTTTCCGAAACGATAGGCGAAGTTGATCCGGAAGAATTGTGCATCGCGACGACGCTGGATGTCCTGCAAAAACAGGGTGGATTCTGAGTGTGCATCGTATACACGTGTTTTGAAGATATCCGAACAGTTCAGCGTAACAGACGCAGCCTTGTTCTTCAGGAACTCTTTCTTCACGGCTACATCTACACCATAGTTGGGACGGATAAAGCCCTGGGTGGTGGACGCCTGTCCACCGTGGCCTCCGCCGCCAAATCCTCTTCGGTCGTTATTGATCGGGATGGCAGTTTTGGACTGATATTCTCCGGTAAGCTGGATGCTGAAGCCTCCAGGCAGCTTGAAGTTACTGTTCAGCTTGGCGTAATAGGAGAACTGTTCGTTGCGCAATCCTTTTTCAATATTGTCGCCTTCAATAATGGCGTTGTAGATATTCACGTTGGTGGTCAGCTCGAACCAGTTGGTAAAAGAATTTCGGGAAGTCAGTTCTGCTCCGTAGTTGTAGGAAGCGTTGGCGTTCTGGAAGCTGTTTACCGGAACATCGCGCTGTGCAACCTCGGAGTATTCCAGGAACTGATACCGGGTAATCAGGTCGTTGCTGTTTTTGAAGTACAGGGTTCCCAGGAAATTATGCTGACGGCTGAACGTCTTTTGGTAAGAAAGCTCCAGTGAATTGGTGAATTCCGGCTTCAGACCGGGGTTGCCGCGGTTGATGTTGTTGGAGTCGGCATAATCCGTATACGGAATCAGTTGGAAGAAGTTGGGACGGTTTACCCTTCTGGTATAGTTCAACTGAAGGTCTTCGGTTTCGGAGAGTTTGTAGCTTACGAATGCGCTCGGGAAGAGGCTGATGGGATAGGTGTTCTTGAAGCTTTCGTTGGTTGAAAGCAGCGTGCCTTTGTAATCCGAGCTTTCCACACGGAGACCTGCCTGATAACCGAAATTTCCGATCATGCCGGAGTAGGTGGTATAGGCCGCATATACTTTATCCGTGTATTTGTATTGGTTACTGGCGGCTGTAATAATCACGTACTGCCCTGTGGTGTCGATGTAGTTGTTGTTTACGGAGCTGAAGTCGCGGATAGCCACCCTTGCACCCATTTCGAGCTTGTTGTCGTCGCCGAAGGGGTTCACAAAATCGGTCTGTGCCGTGAAATAACCGGTTTTGCCGCTTCCTTCCTGTTTCTGGTTGATGTTTTTCAGGGTGTTTGTCAACTGGGTAACATAGGCGCCGTTATTGCTGGCCCTGCTCCAGTTATAGTTTACGTCGGCCGTCAGTTCTTTTCCGGTTTTTGCAAAGAGATGCTTGTAGCCGAGTGCAGATCCGTAGTTCCTGAAATTACGTTCTGCGGAACTGGTTTGAACCGAGTTGTAGTTCAGCGCCGATTGAGTCGGGTAGGAGTATTCGGCGTTCTGATTGTCGTTTGAGTTATGGGTGCCTTTGGTGATCGATTGCGTGAAGGTCAGGGTATTCCTGTTGTCCATGAAATAGTCAACCCCAAATTTTCCGTTTCCGAAATAACCATCGCTAACGGAGCGGTTGTTCTGATCGGTATGGCGGTTGCCACCCGTCAGAAGGTCGGTACGGTCGATAGTGCCCCAGGATTTGTTTTTGCGTTGGTTATAGTTGCCGCTGGCGAATACGTTGATTTTGCCCTGACGAACGTTGATATCACCGCCGGCGTTAATCTTCGCACGTTGGTCGATCCCCGCACGTACACTTCCGTTATATCCAACACGCCGGTTTTTCTTCATAACGATATTTACGATTCCCGCCATACCACCGGAGGCATCGTATTTGGCCGAGGGGTTGGTGATCAGTTCAATCTGCTGAATCGCGTCGGCAGGAATCTGGTCGATGGTGAGGGTGGTCGGACGTCCATCCACAAAAATCTGCGGACTGCTGTTGCGCATGGTCAGGTTCCCGTCGATATCCACGGAAACGGTGGGCACAGAGCGAAGCACGTCTTCAGCGGTACCACCGGCACTCATCAGGTTTTTCTCCACGTTGAAGATCTTGCGGTCGATGGCCATCTCCAGGCTGGGGCGGGAGGCCGTTACGGTTACGCCTTCCAGGGTACTGACCTCGGTTTTCAAACGGATATTACCCAGATCCTTATCGAGCAGGTCGGCGATCTTTTTGGGATCGGTACCGGGTTTGATGTCGAAACTTACGGTTTGTTCAGACACCCCATAGCCGATCGCAGAAATAACCAGTTTGAAGTTTCCTCTGGAAGGAACGTTCTCCAGGCTAAAGTCGCCATTGGAACGGGTGAGCTGACCGGTTACCAGAATATCCTTACGGGTATTGGTGACGGAATCCATTTTATTTTGAAAAAGCTGAACAGATGCTGCGTCGACCGGTTTGCCGGAACCTGCATCCACAACTTTTCCGTAAAAGCGACCGGTCATCGGAGCGCCGCCGCCGCGGGGTGCTCCGGCTCCCGCCATTCTTGTTTGGGAATTTGCTTCGGAAATGACTGTACCAAGAATCAGTAAAAGGGCAAAAATTCGTCTCATGTAATCTTTTGTCTTAAACAAGGCCTGCCTTTGGCGGTATACTTGTGGTAAAGTTGGAAAATGTCTGCTATCAGACGTCAAATTTGGCTTCTTCTTTCGGTTTGGCTAAGAAAAACTTTGCTGAATGGGCCGATTGGCGTCCTAAACGGTCAGGGCTGCCAGCGCCAGCTGAAGTATGCCGATCAAAAATCCCATTGCTGCACCGCACAGCTCAACCTTCCGAATCAGGGGGGTAATCAGCGGTTGCATCAGCCGGCCAAGGGTTTCGGGCTCCAATGCCTTCAGTTTGGTGTTCAGAAATTCGCTGATTCCATCCCCGTTGGTAAGCGTAGCGGTGTATTCTACCATTACCTGCGGGAAGAGTTGTTCCAGTTCCTCCATAAATACCGCTTTCAACTGACGAATGGTATTATCGCCGATAAACATACTGATCATGGGCATTTTTTCGGCCAGTTTTACCTTTAGAAAACGGTCGATATGCCCTTCAATATGCGGGCGGATTCTCTGAAAATTATCGGGATGGGTTAAGAGCGATTTTATGTCCTCGGACGGAAAAATTTCCCGGGTCAGCCATTCGGTATTATTGTTTCGGATCAGGAGGATGCCCAGTTTTTCCGGGCGGGTATACCACCGGATGGCGACTCTTGCAAATACCCACCCTAAAAGGGCGGCAGGAACCGGAAGTAAAAATTGCATAGTTGTAAAATAAAAAAAGCTGTTATTCAACAGCTTTTAAAAAGAAGGGAGACTGATGGGGGTCGAACCCACGACCTTCGGAACCACAATCCGACGCTCTAACCAACTGAGCTACAATCTCCATTGGGGTTGCAAAAATAGGATTTTTTTCAAAACCACAAAATTATTTTAATGATTTTCAGAATTATGTGAACGGTAATCTTATTTAAGATGATCTTCGTAGATTACAGCAATTCATTAACACCTGCAGCTTTTTTAAATGCTTATTTTTGAAGCGCATGAATAAAATAATTAGCCTTATGTTTAGTCGCAAGGGTTTACCCGTTTTATTGCTCGTTCTTGTTGTTGGCTTGTTCGTTGGTTACCGTTCGCTGGGAACTATTGGAAAAAATCCTCCGACAAAATATGAGCAGATCTTCAGGAATTTGGGAGAAATGCTCTCCAAGGGACACTATAGCCCTAAGAACATCGATGACAAATTTTCAAAGGAAATTTTTAAAAAATACCTTGATAATCTGGATCGCGACAAAAACTTCTTTTTGAAGGCGGATATCCAGGAACTGAAAAAATACGAAACCAGGATCGACGACGAGATCAAGGGGGCGCCGATTGAGTTCTTCCCTGCGATTGATAAAATATTTCAGCAACGCTTGAAAGAGGTCGCTGAAATTTATGGACCCATCCTCGCTCAGCCCTTTAACTTTAACGACAATGAGGTGTTGATTGCGGATCCTGAAAAGCTTAGCTTTCCGGCCACCGCAGCAGCAAGAAAAGAAGCCTGGCGCAAACGTCTCAAGTATATGACGCTTGAGCGCTATGCCGAACTTCTGGAAACACGCGAAAAAATGAAGGGTACCAAGGATTTTGTGGTCAAGTCGGATGCCGAACTGGAAAATGAAGCCCGCGAAAAAGTCCGGAAAGTTATGGACCGCATGTTCGACAGGCTTAAAAACCGGTTTACCGAAGAAGATCGTTTCAACACTCTCGTGAATACGATTTCGACATCAATGGATCCACATACCAATTTCTTCCCGCCGGTGGACAAGCGGTATTTTGATGAGCAGATGAGTGGACGCTTCTATGGCATCGGGGCCCAACTCCGTGCCGAAGACGGTACCATCAAAATCATCAGTCTGATTGCCGGCAGCCCCGCATGGAAATCCGGTGAACTCCAGGCCGGCGACATCATCGTGAAAGTGGGTAAGCCCAATGAGGAACCCATCGATCTAACGGGCTTCGATATTGAAGATGCGGTAAAGGTTATCCGCGGGGAAAAAGGTTCTACCGTACTGCTGACCATCAAAAAAACAGACGGCAGTATGAAAGTGGTAGCGCTTCAACGTGATGAAATTGTTCAGGACGAAGCTTTTGCGCGCAGCGTTATTGTAAAGGATTCCGTAACCGGTCTCCGCATCGGATACATCTATCTCCCTGAGTTCTACGCGGATTTCGAAAGGGCTGACGGTGCACGTTGCGCCGTTGATGTGGCCAAGGAAATTGTGAAACTGAAGGAACAGAATGTTGACGGCCTCGTGATGGACCTCCGCGATAATGGTGGGGGATCGCTCTACGATGTTGTACAGATGGTTGGTTATTTTATTCCTGACGGACCCGTGGTTCAGGTGAAAGACCGCGACGGCAACCCCAAGGTGCTGCCCGACCGCGATAAATCTGTTCTTTACGATGGCCCCCTCGCGGTTATGGTAAACGAACTCAGCGCATCGGCATCGGAAATCTTTGCAGCGGCGATTCAGGACTATAAACGCGGTGTGATCATCGGTAGCTCTTCTACCTACGGTAAGGGTACCGTTCAGCGTAATATCGGCCTCGATTTCAACGGCAGCGGTATGCTCACCGCCAACAGTGATCTGGGTTCCGTTAAACTTACCCTTCAGAAATTCTATCGCATCAATGGTGGTTCAACGCAGCTTCGCGGCGTAAGCTCCGATATCGTTCTTCCTGACGTTTATGAATATTCGAAAATCCGTGAAAAGGACAATCCCGATGCGCTGGCATGGGATCAGATTTCCAAAGCCAATTACAAACTCTGGTATAAACCCGTTGATGTAGATGCCCTTCGTCGCAGCAGTCAGGAGAGAATCCGCAACAACAAGGCCTTCTCCACCATTCACACCAATACCGAATGGTTGGGCAAGGAAAACGACGCCAAAGTATATTCACTGAACCTGGCTAAATACCGGGATCTGCAGAAAAAGATCCGGGCCAAGGTGAAGGAAATTGAAAATGTCAATAAGCTCGAAAAGGAGTTGGATATAGAGGCTCATGAGTCGGACATTACCCGTCTTTCCGCAGACAAGGAAAAGCTGGAGCGCTACAACCAGTGGATGAAGCGACTGAAAGGTGATATCTATCTCGATGAAACGGTAAAGATCATGCGCGAGATGGTCAACGCGGAAAAATCGGCTACTCAGGTGGCTTCCGTTGCTCAATAAAGCAAAATGATTATGAAATAGTTATCCCCCGCTTCGGCAAGTCCGGCGGGGGATTTCGTTTTTTCCGTTTTTTTTCGTATCTTAATAATATGGAACCCGCTGGCGCGGGTTATTTTTTTTCGGGTTGAGAAGTTGGGGGATTGCTTCCCCTGCGGATTGTTATTAATTCTCTTTAGGATTTATCCCTTCTGATTTTCTGCAGGTCAACGGTAATACCACCTCATCCCCAGGGGGAATCGGATGTGATTACGGCTTTTTCTGGATTGCTTCGCCTACGGCTCGCAATGACGGGGAATAATGGGCGTTTTGGATGGGGCACAGAGCAGGAGCTCTGCGCCAGTGTTGAGGGCAATGAAGGGGGAGGACGGGGTACGGATTCGTCCGGGGGTCGCGTCATGGTGAGGGCTTTGCCCGAAGGAATTCAGTAAGGGGCGCGCGGCGTGGTTTATAGATTATTTCATGCTTGATTATTTCCTGGATTGCTTCGCCTACGGCTCGCCATGTCGGGGAGTAATGGGAGCCTGGAATGGGGCACAGAGCAGGAGCTCTGCGCCAGTGTTGAGGGCAATGAAGGGGAAGGACGAAGTACGTATTCGTCTTGGTGTCGCGTCATGGTGAGGGCTTTGCCTTAAGCAATCCAGTAAGGGGCGCGTCGCGTGGTTTATAGATTATTTCATGCTTGATTATTTCCTGGATTGCTTCGCCTACGGCTCGCCATGTCGGGGAGTAATGGGAGCCTGGAATGGGGCACAGAGCAGGAGCTCTGCGCCAGTGTTGAGGGCAATGAAGGGGAGGACGGGGTACGGATTCGTCCGGGTTTCGCGTCATGGTGAGGGCTTTGCCCGAAGCAATCCAGGAAAGTTGAAGCCGGAAAATCCCGCCGCAGCGATAAACTGGCCG
>ENA-UOVV01000106-UOVV01000106.1-compost-metagenome-genome-assembly--contig:-NODE-106-length-127231-cov-13.599311_pt1 | contig 127231 bp, 100 predicted proteins | sample MGYA00238155_ERZ761577 | MGnify/ENA primary metagenome ERZ761577 (study PRJEB28898, sample SAMN06268775) | compost metagenome | isolation source: Emeryville, CA | place: USA:Emeryville, CA...
TCCCAATTTTGCATTTTCAAATTCAGGAATGAATCTTTCTTTAAAACTCATTTTTGGTTTTCGTTTATCAACTTCTATTTTGAAATCCTCAAACTCTGGCAAGTCAAAGTCGTAAAATGCTTTACCATTGAATTTGGGCATGTTTTCCACATATTCTATTGCCCTAAAGCAATTATCAGGAAATCGGACTGAAGCATAGGAAGTTACCTGAAATCCAATGTGTCGCATGGCAGTTAAGAAAAGAATTGCTTTTTCCGTATCATTATCAAGATTTAAATTTTCCAAGTCAATGTTTGTTTCTGCTAAATCCATTGGCTTTTGTTTATTCAAAACATCTGTAAAAATAGAACTGTAATAAAATGCCAAAAGTTCGTTTTTTGTCGGTAAGTTCTTAACCGATTTATTAACTACCTCTTTGGTAGTTAGCTTTTTATGCCCGACGCTTGGTCCATTAAAGGAGTTCCATTTTAGCTTTGTGTTTATATAATGAGCAACAAGAGTATTATCAGTCGGCTTGGTGAGAAACTGATGGGAGGTTATTTTGTTGGGATTCTTTCTCAGTTCGGTAAAGAATTCTTTGATCTGACTTAATTCTGAAACATTAAATTCAGGATTGTTTTCCGTGCCGTTCTTTTCCCAGACAGCAATGATGTACTCTGGAATTATCTCGTTGTATTCTATCTCTTTATTTTGTCCAAAAACAGAATTAATTGTGAGAAATAATATTGCTAAAATCGTTTGCTTCATTTTTGGTTTTTAAATAAATGCAACATTGGTATATTCAACACAAAACCAATTCATCCCAAATGTCTCTTATCGACCTCGTGTCTTTTAATTCTGTACCAATTTAACATTTAAAGATTAATTTGCAAAAACAGAGTTGTCAAAGGCTTATTAGTGACAGTACAATCTTTAAAATAATTTCATTTGAGACTCCTTCTTAGGATGAAATGTTCCTATAATAATAAATGGATTATGAGATACATAATGATTTCTCTGAGTTGTACCTAAATAGAAATAACAATCTTTAGTCATTGCAAAGTCATCAAAGTATTTCTTACGGACATCTTCTATTGCTCTTTGCTCATTTCCTTCATATTTGGCGAGAAGACGCCAAAAAAGTTGTCCTGTTTCCCAATCTTCAATCATCATATTGCTTTCCTTGCCCTCATTGTCCTTAAAACGAAACTTAAATTTATAGGGAAGTTTTCTTACTACCTCAAATTTTTCCTCAAAGAGGTTTTGCTGAGCCAAAGTCTCTTTTTGCTTTGAACTCCATTCTCTTTCTACAGCTTCTGCATAAAAATCAAAAATCTCAGTGGGTTTAAAAACAGCCAAAGAAGTACCAATTTCTTTGTTTTTTGCTTCAGCTATTAATTCAGATAAATTTTCATATACTTTGCCTAAGCAATATTTTTTCCGCTCTTCCCAGTTCCGTGAAGTGTCGATATGTCCTACTACATTTATTTCAGTATCCAATGTTTTAGGTCTATAGCTTTCCGGGCGAAAATCACTGGTGTTTTTCACCAAATCCAATTCTATCCAATCATATTTTTTGTATTGTTGGTCATAAGCTTTTTTCCGAAAAGGTACAGGATAGATTCTAATCCAAGTTCCATCCTCCAAAAAACCGGCGGTGCAAACCAGTTCATCATATTTGCCTGAAATGGTTGGATAGGTTTTGACTGTGATAAGAACTTTAGTTAATGCCATTCTAAATGTGTTTTACTTCATATTCAAAATCAGGCAAATTCTCGATAGCTTCGGCTAAATGTTTGCGATGACATTGGCAAATATTTGCCTCAAAACAAGTTAGAGCAATGCGTTTTTTTTCTTTCAGTAAGTTTAGAATTTTTTCTTGCGAGGATGCTGTTTTTGTCAAATTGCTTTCACGATAAGTAGCAAATAATTTGTCATAATCGACTTGTGTATTTAATTCTTGTCGTTGTTCGGATTGTATTCCAACTTCAGGATAATGCACATATTCAATCCCTAAACTATTGCAATAGCGTTGTAATTGGCTTTTACTAAATCCAAACTTCATACTCAATGCGTTTTTACGGACATCCACCAAAACTTTCACATCATTTTTGAGCAAACGGTTTAAGTATTCTTCTAATGAGATTCCCTCGTAGCCGATAGTGTACAAAACTGTTTTATTGTTTTTTGGACGACTGTTATTTACTTTTTCAAGCTGTTCTTCCGTCAGAATCCCTTTTGCTTTTACACTGTTTACAGCAGTGTATGGAAAGTTTAAATAAGTGTACTTCATCAATGTGTTTACACTCATTTTTCCATAATTGGCCTTTATTTCCAACATCAATTTTTTGTCATCTTCCTTTAAAGCTTTGAAATAGTCAGTTGTATCATTACTTACAAAGTGACTTGATGTTTCTGATAAAATACCTCTTTTGACCATAGTTGCCAAATCAGCATTTGCAGAATAAGAATAACAACCATATTTGTACGGAATAAAATGATATTCAGCCCTGTATTGTCTTTGGGAAAATAAAAAGAGTAATTTTTGTAGGCTAATTTTATTTATTTGACCTTCAAAAATCTGTAATAACGCCAATATGATTTTTCTTCTGTAGAACATTTCACAAAAATACTAAAATCGCTTTTCTACTCCTAATCAAATTGAAAAGCATTGACGAAGTGAAAAACACCTTTTAGCAGTTCCCTACTTTTTGTTTTTTCTTAACGATTGTTTTATTAAACTCATGATGTATTCCAAATCCTCGTCTGTTTTTATCGTTATTTCATAATCTCCATTTCCCCAATGTCCGGTCGAAGAAACATCACGGCAGATTCCCTTGGGGTCATCAAGCTCACCTTTCAGCATATTTATCCAAATTTTTATTTGGTTTCGTTGTATGTTAACATCAACAACATTGTTGGAAGCTACAAAAGCAAGATATAGTTTTCTGGGTTTTAGTTCTAATCCATCGAGATTAAGGATTGCATTTTTGAGTTTTTCGTACAATTCCTTTATTTCTTCTGAGCCTTTTTCAATATGTTCTTGTTCAGTAAATACTTTGATTTCTCTGCTTACTTTCTCAATAGTTGCATTTTGTCGGCCAATTGTTTTTACACTTTCTTGTGCTCCCGAAGTTTGAACCTGATTGTAACTTACCGTCTTGTTGTTGTATCTCTTTACTTCCCACAATTCAATCGGTAAATCTTTGAAATTGATGGCTTCTTTTTGATACGAAGTGAAACTTGGAGCAACAAATAGCACACGAGATTGCGACCAATCCACATCATCTCGTTTCAATGTATTTTTATTGTTTTCGTTGTATTCAAGAATGAAATCAGCTTTGTTGTTAAGCATCAGCGCCAAGTAGGCATAGCCTTGGTCAATCACACTGAAATTTTTGTCCCGTTTGTATTCAATAATCACAAAACTCGAAGCTTCCTTGTCAAATGCCAATGTATCCAACCGAAAATTATTGAGTGGAAATTCTGAACGCACAAACTCAAGCCCCAATATGCTTTCTAAATTTTGTTCTGTCAACTCCTGAATTTCCTTTTCAAGTTTGAAAGGCAATTCCCTTATCAGCTCAAGTTTATTTTTGTTGTCTATGTTAAAAAGTGCCATGTGGTTTTATCTGATTTTTCTGTTGAAGCTTTTCTTATAATGACCGCCAAGCCTCAATCACACAAATGTAAAACTAATTTTTTAACATTGTTAAATGCAATGATCACTTTCCATCCCCCATCCCCCATCCCCCAACTTGCCGGCACCCGATAAAATAAATACCTTTGCACCGATGAAAATCCTGTACATCACCAACGGCATCAACGGCTCCGGCGGACTCGAGAGAGTACTCTCGGTCAAAGCCTCAGCTCTGGCCGAGAAATTCGGACATCAAGTCTGCATTGCCACACTCAACGAGCAAAACCATCAAGCCTTTTATGCCTTCAGCCCCAAAGTGAAATTCATCGGCTTCAATGCCAAAGGAAATCCGCTCAGCTATCTGTGGCAATACCGTAAAGCACTGAATAATCTGCTGGCAAAGGAACAACCCGACATCGTTTCGGTTTGTGACGACGGCCTCAAAGGTTTTTTTGTGCCCAACATCGCCAAGACCCAAGCCAAAATCATTTATGAGCGACACGCCTCCATCCGACTGAATACAAACAAAAGCCTCAAAGGAAAACTGATGAAATGGCTGATGATAAAACAGGCACCCAAGTTTGATAAATTCGTGGTCCTGACCCCGGGGAATACCAAAGAATGGAATTCTTACAATCTGACGACCATCCCCAATCCCTTGGGCTTTGAATGTGAAAACCTCCATCCGCTGAATCAAAAAAGAATCATCGCAGTCGGAGCGCATTCTTGGAACAAAGGACATGATTTGTTGCTCAAAATTTGGAGCAGAATCGAACCGGATTTCCCGGATTGGCAACTCAATATCTATGGGAAAATCGACAAAGACAGGGTTTTTATAAATATGGCCAAGGAACTAAACTTAAAAAATGTACACTTCCATTCCCCGGTTCAAAACATTCAAGCCGAATACGAAAATTCCTCCGTTCTGGTACTTCCTTCTCGTTCGGAAGGATTTGGAATGGTGCTGATAGAAGCCATGGAGTGCGGCCTTCCATCGGTGGCCTTTGACTGCCCCTCAGGTCCGGCAGACATCATCACCCATGCGGTGGACGGTTTCCTGATTGAAAATGGAAATACAGTGGATTTTGAACTGAAATTAAAAATGCTCATGAACGACCACTCACTCAGAATCAAAATGGGCAGTTCAGCCAAAGAAAATGCAAAGAAATATCGACCCGCTGTTATTCTAAACCAATGGAACAGCCTATTCAAAGAATTATGCCCAGAAAAAATGTGATTCAGTAAATGAAAAAAAAGATACTCATCATTTCGCACAACCTCCGCATCGGCGGCGTCGAAAGAAGCCTGATTGGTCTGCTCAATAGCATCGACTATTCCCGTTTTGAAGTAGATTTGTTCCTGTTCATCAATGACGGCGAATTTCTGAACATGATTCCCAATGAAGTAAATTTGATCCCCCAAAACAAAGTCTATGCTTCCATGCTCAAACCGGCCATACAAAACCTGAAATCCGGAAGCTTCTCTACCCTCTGGATGAAAGCACGCGCCAAATTCAAAGCCCGCCTGTTTATGCTGAAACACAAAAGAAAGTCAGTCGAAAATTTGGTGTACCTCAATTATATGCAACGAGAAATGCTGCGGATTCTTCCGCCAATCAGCAATGAATCCTATGACTTGGCCCTCAGTTTCCTCACACCGCATTACATCGTTGCACATAAAGTAAATGCACTGAAAACCATCGCATGGATACATACCGATTATGGGCATTTTGACATGGACAAATCCGCAGAACTACAAATGTGGAACGACTGCGACTACATCGCCTCGGTCTCTGATGATTGTACAACCGGTTTCCTGAAACAGTTCCCCCAACTGAAGTCCAAAATCATACTGCTACACAACATCCTCGACCCGCAAACCGTGCGAAAACTCGCAGAAGAATTTGTCGTACAAAACGAAATGCCAAAGAGTGAAGGTGAATTGATTCTCTGTTCGGTAGGCAGATTCTCTTATCAGAAGAATTTTGACAATGTCCCTTTTATTGCCCGAAAATTACAACGAAAAGGAGCCAAATTCAAATGGTACATCATCGGGTTTGGGGGCGAAGAAAACCTCATCAGAGAGAATGTCCAACGAACAGGGATGCAAAATACAGTCATCATCTTGGGCAAAAAGGCAAATCCATATCCTTATATGAAAGCCTGCGACATCTATGTGCAACCCTCTCGTATGGAGGGCAGGGCAGTGAGCGTAACCGAGGCACAAATCCTTTCAAAACCGGTGGTGATTGCAGACTATCCCACCGCACCCACACAATTCAAAAACGGTTTCGACGGTCTCATTGTGCCAATGGACAACCAAGCTTGCGCCAATGCCTTGTTCGAATTCATGAATGACAAAGTAAAACAGAAAACACTCGCTGAGAATTGTTCAAATTCCAATTACGGCAACCGCAGCGAAATTGAAATACTATACGGCCTAATGACAGATTCCGATTCCTGATTTCTTTGTGACTTTTTCAACTGTTTTTTGCGAATTTTTTTTTCGATTTGTTGCCTGTACGGCATTCCCATAATGACAAAATGTACTACCAAAGGCAAAAAAACCTTCAAAAGCGTAAAGCATTGAAAAACAATCCCTGTCGAACGCTTGTCAATTCAGCGTTTGTGAAATTTATTCACCTCTTTTTATCTATGCATTTTAAAAATTTTTGGGAAATATTAACAAATTGATTTATATTTGCTCATCCAATCAAAAAGCATAATACCAATCCTTTACCGAGAACACCAAACCAAAACCTTTTGAGAAGTCCATAACAAACTTCTTAAAAAGTGGTATTATGAGAAAAATTTACTTCCTGTCTTTGACTGTATTGACAATGGCACTTGCTTTTGCACAGCAAACACAGAACGCTCAGGCCCATTCCGCCGAGCAATCCCTGATGAACAACATTAATGTGAATTCCAATTTGAATTTACGCACCGGCCCTTCAAAGGTCACACAAACCGAAAAGTTAGCCTTAGGAAATCCGGTGGCAGACACAGCGAATCCGGCTCAAGACCTAACCAATGCAGAACCGCCCAACAATTCCCCACTTGATGCGGTTCGTGGGCTCAAAGAGCAAACCCACAAACGAGACTTGTACTCCAAAACCTTCGACAACGGTGACGGTACTTATACCGCATTGATAGGTGCAGGACCCATACATTACCAAAAAAATGGACAGTTCTACGACATTGACCACAGCATCAAAGCCAATCCGGATGCGAACTTCCCGTATGCAAATACCAGCAACCTGCTCGAATCATTTTTTGGAAGCAGCGCACACAAAGGTGTGAAATCAAAAACCTCCGAAGGTGAAGTGCTGGAATTCATCAACAACAAAATGTTCTGGGAAGTCAACGCACAACAAAAAAATGTGCAGTCCGGAAGTAACCCGGCAGCCACCGTGCAAGACAACAAATTGTATTACAACAATCTCTTTGGACAGATTTCGGCTGAATTTACCGTACTGACCGGAAAAAGAGATTTGAATTATATCATCCCCAACAAACAAGCCTTGGGCAATGTACCTGAAAATGCAGACTACTTGGTCTTTAGCGAAGACATCATTTTGCCCGTCGGTTGGTCGTTCTCGATGAACGAAAAGGGTGTGCTCATCAAAAACAACACTGGAAAAAACATTTATCTCTACGACAATCCCAAATCTACAGATGAGCTTTCTGAGTTTTTCAGCGAACAAAATACAATTTTTGAAGTACAGCAAATCGGACAAATCCTGACCGTGAAAACCAAAGTGAAAACAGAATGGCTGCTCTCAGAAGACAGAGTGTTTCCTATAAAAGTGGATCCTTCGGTGACTGTATATCCAAATGATTCCGAAAAATGGACAGGCTGTTCAACACAGGCTGGTAATACTAATTATGGTGATATTGTATTAAGTGGGCGCTGGACCGATGGTAATCCGATGGCAGGTTACGCAAAATTCAATCTTTCAAGTATTCCCAACGGTACGGTATTGGATGATGTCAGTTCTCATTTCTTCTTTTACGCTTCGATTGGTGAAGTTATTGGAAAAGAAGTAGAGTTGGTGGATATCAATGTTGACCCGGTGACAGCTCAGAATCCTGCTATTATAAATAGTCATACACAGGTTATATCGGACAATACACAGACCTTTGATAACTTTCAGGGATGGAAAATCCACAATTTTTCAAATGCAGGTATTTCTTTTGTTGAATCAAAGATTTCTCAAAACTGGGTGGCTGTGGCACTTTATCCTGTAATGGACACCTGGTCTGTAGAGAATAATTTTGCAGGATTCCGAGGTTACACCTCAACCGACAATAAACCTTATCTGAAAATCACATATGGGTCGCTCAACTGTATTCCCAGAACAAGAAACGACAGAGATGATCTTTATATCAAAGATGTCCGTTTTCTGGGTGCGCTCAATCCCACCAATGTTGTCAATCTAAACAATGGTTATAATAATAACAGTCAAACCGGAGGTTATCAGAATTTTACCGATCTCTGGAATACCAATGAAATGCCCAGACAGGCACAGGGGCAGGTGATCAATGTACATGCACAGCTGAACTCCTGGAGAGGTCATTTCAAAGCCTGGGTGGATTGGAACAAGGACGGTGTGTTCAATAATACAGAATTAGTGTATGATACTGAATCTACTGTATCCAATGCAGTCTTGTTCGGTTTTGTAATTCCCCCTGATCAGGAAATCGGAGAATATAAGTTGAGAATCAGAGTCCTCGGACAACGGCATAGAGTAGACGACGACTGGGTGGAGCTTCTCAATCAATATGATTTTGATCCATGTGAAGAATTTATTAATTATAACAATTCGGGTATTAGATTTTACGGCGAAGCTGAAGATTATAAGTTCAAAGTCATCCCGGATTGTGACGCCAAAGTTACTGCTGTGAATGTGAACCAAGGCGACGGTGTCCGATGCGGTCCGGGCGATTTGAACATTTCGGCACAGGGACCGGCAGGAGCACTTTACAACTGGTATGCTTCACAATACGGCGACGACCCCATACAGATTGGACAAAGCTCCAATACTTTGTTCATAGAAGAATTAGAGGAAACTACCACCTACTGGGTGACTGTAACGGCCGGCGGTTGTGAATCGGTGGCAAGGGTGCCGGTGATCGCAAGAATTGACCCCATACCTCAGATAGAAATAGGGGGCGGAATGCAGGAAATCTGCGGTGACGACGCCAGTCTCAATGTGAACGCCTGGGGTGATTATGAGCAAATTTTCCTCATTGATGAAACCTTTAACGATGAATTTGAAAACGGCGGGCTGGGTGCTTTCACAAACTTTGATGCCAGCGATTATCAGGGGGCCGATCTACCGGAAGCCGACTGGAAAAACCGCGAAAATCCATATACAGTGACCAAACCTCCGTACAGAGTGCTGCGGCCGGCCATGTCGTCGGGCTACAACAACGGGAGATTTGCCACCGCCATTACCGATTTAAGTCGATATGAAAATATCACCAAAATACTGGAACTCACAGACAAAGTGGACGCCACTGAACTGACCGAACTCAGACTGGAATTCGAACTGTACTTCCAGGCTTATATCGGTGGAGACGAAACCCAGGAGCATCTGAAACTCCAGATTTCTAAGGACAACGGCAGCAGCTGGACAACCCTGCAAACCTATATCAATACACTGGGCAATCCGGGCAGGTTTGTAAAACAGGAATTCCCGCTCGATGCATCCTATCAGGTGGACAATCTCAAAATCCGTTTTGTGCTTTTCACATTTGCAGGACCAAGTGGTTGGAAATACAATATAGCCGCTTTGGACAACATCCGACTCTATGGCAACCGTGCATTGGAACCCAAATTTATATGGGCTGCCGTCAATGATGAAGTGGACATTTATGACATTGATTGTGAAACGCCTTACAACGGAGAAGATGTTTCAGAGGTCTGCATCAAACCCAATGACGAGCAATTGGAAGCCAATGCCTTCTGGACGCTTAAGTCCACTGCGGTATTGAGCAACGGCTGTACGGTGGACGGACAAGTCGTTTTGCAAAACACAACAAAAGTGTGGAATTCAAACAATACGGATTGGTCTGTGGCTACCGACTGGAAACCCTCTGTCAGCTTTGGAAGTCCCACTGTCCCGTCGGCCGAAAATTGTGTGATTGTCAAAAAAACAGTCTATCTCGATACCGATGCTGCTGACAATCCGGTACACGGTTTGGCCAAAAACCTGACGGTCAGAAATACAGGACACCTCGAAATCAAAGACGGTGCAAGTCTCAGGGTGACTGATTTTGTCAAAAATCAATCATCGGCCGAGGATAATTTTGTGGTGAAAAACAATGCCAGTTTACTACAAATCAACGACAATGCTGCAAACGAAGGAAAAATTACAGTGGAAAAAGAATACCTGTTCTCTTCCGAAAGAAAGGAGTACAACTTTGTGGCTGCACCCGTGGTCGCCAACAAATTCATGAAAACCACCATTTATGACCCCAATCCGATAAGCTTGCAGCAATACAACGAGTCCAATGATTATTTCTATGAAAATCAGGGAGCCTATGTGTCAGGCAAAGCATATGCAGTTCAGGAATCACCCGGCAGTGGAGTGGAAACCAAAATCGGGAACTTCAGCGGTGAACATTTCAACGGAATATTGAATTATAATCTGACCAAAAACGGAGCTGGATTTAACCTGGTCGGTAATCCTTATCCATCCAATCTGGACATAAAAATGTTGTACGACAACAATGTTGGAAATGTTAACGACCCCAACATAGATAGTAATTTCTATTTCTGGGACAACCGGGACAATCAAATCCATGTTCAGATGGGCTCAGAATATACCCAAAACCAATATGCAGTCTTCAATGCAGCTTCTGGTACCAACGGAACCGGAGTCCACGCACCAAGATTTACAGAAGAAGGTTCGGAAATGGGAGAAGAAAGAATACCCGACAGATTTGTGAAAGTGGGTACCGGATTTATGATGCAAACACTGAAACCGAATTTCCCGCTTCATTTTGAAAATTCATACAGAACCGCAGAAGGCGAAATCAATTTCACCGGTAAACAAGGCAATCTGGGCGGTGACCCCGATCGTTACTGGCTGAGAATGGTGACCCCGGGCAACATTCAGGTAATGTGTGCAGTGGTCTATTTTGAAGGTGGCAAAGACGAATTCTGGATAGACGACACCGAAAGTCTCGGCGGTTCAGACGATTTGTTCACCATGGCAGATGGCCACATGCTGGCGATTCAGGGCAGGGCACCTTTCAGAGTCCATGATCAAATCCCATTGGGTTACAGAGCTTTCCATAGCGGAACACACATCATTTCAATCTACCAGAAACAAGGCGTGTTCGATAGCGAACAGGACATTTATCTCATCGACCATGTGCTGAGTAAAACGGTGAACCTAAGCACCAATGCGTACAAATTCACCACCCGAAAAGGAGAATACCAAAACAGATTCACCATCGTTTATGTGCCAAAAAGACCCGATATCAGTTTGTCAGATATCAGCAATGTCGTCCAGATGACCCGTATAAACAATCAGATTGTGATTGAATCTACCATCGACAAAATCACTGCGGTGGAAGTCTTTGACCTGAACAGCAGACCGGTGTACAACCGCGCAGGCATCAATTCAAATCAACACAGCCTCAGCGCACAATTTTTCAATCATCAAATCATTGTAGTGAAGGTAACCACCGAAACCGGTGAAGTACACACCAAAAAGTTCATCAATAACTGACACTTAGCCAATTTAGTTTATATAGCTTGGGGTGAGGGCATTGTTTCAGACAAAGCCCTCACTTCTTTTTTGACCCGGATTCTGTATCTTTGTTTTAATTTTAATCAAAGGGTGAAATATTATATCATTGCAGGAGAAGCTTCGGGAGATTTGCATGCTTCCAATCTGATGAAGGAACTCAAAAAAAAAGACCCCGACGCAGAATTCCGTGTTTGGGGCGGTGAATTGATGCAGCAAGCCGGAGGAACACTCGTCAAACACTACCGAGACCTCGCTTTTATGGGGTTTGCAGAAGTGTTCATGAACCTGAAAACCATACTCGGAAATATCAAATTCTGTAAAAAAGACATACTGCAATGGGCGCCCGACGCAGTCATATTGGTCGATTATCCGGGCTTCAACCTGAGAATCGCAGAATTTGTAAAAAATGCAGGCATCCGCGTGTATTACTATATTTCTCCACAAATCTGGGCATGGAAAACCGGAAGAGTGAATACTATCAAAAAGTTCGTGGACCGTATGTTTGTCATCCTGCCATTCGAAAAAGACTTTTATGCCCGTTACAATTATGAAGTGGATTTCGTCGGTCATCCACTGTTGGATGCCATGGACACCTTGCCACAACCAGATGCTCTGAAATTCAGAGACGAAAACCAGCTCGACCCTCGGAGAATCATCGCACTGCTGCCCGGAAGCCGTCAACAGGAAATTCGCATCAAACTGCCCTTGATGCTGTCCGTTGCCCAAGATTTCCCTGATTTTCAATTTGTCGTCGCCGGAGCTCCTTCGGTGGAGCCTTCTTTTTACAGTAAAATTGGAGGGGAATCACTGAAAATAGTCTTCGGAAAAACCTATGAACTCATCGGTTGTGCACAAGCCGCTTTGGTGACCTCCGGCACCGCCACCCTCGAAACCGCATTGCTCAATACACCCGAAGTCGTCTGCTACAAAGGCAGCAGAATTTCTTATGAAATCGGAAAAAGAGTGGTGAAATTCGTGAAATTCATCTCATTGGTCAATCTGATCATGGACAGGGAAGTGGTCACAGAACTCATTCAACAGCAATTGAACCGCAAAAACCTGAAAACCGAACTCACAAAAATTCTTAACGAACCCAAACGAAGCCAAATACTCAACGATTACAAAAGACTTAGACAAAAATTGGGCGGACCGGGTGCCTCAGAAAGAACAGCTGCCGGCATTGTGGAAGACCTGACGAACAATCGATAAAAAAAATCATTTACTGGGATTTATCATGGTTTAATTCTGTCATTGTGACTAAATTTCAATGTGCATTCAAAGAAGTTCTAATTTTTAAAAATCACAAGATGAAAAAGAGAGTTCCGGTATCACAAATCATGACCAAGGACCCAGTGAGGATGAATCCTTCACAGTCTTTGTACGATGCTGATTTGCTGTTCGAAAAACACGGCATCCGCCACTTGCCCGTCACCGAAGGTGAACGGCTGGTCGGGGTGCTGAGCAAATCAGATTTGTTGAGAATCAGTTATTCAGAATTGTCAGACGACGAGGAAAGCGTAGAAAGCATGGTGTATGACGCATATACCATTCCTCAGGTGATGACCAAAAATCCACTGACCATCAGTGCCGATGCGAGCATCAAAGAAGCAGCGACGCTGTTGTCAGGACAACCGTTCCATTCTTTGCCGGTGGTAGAAGACGGCAAACTGCTCGGAATTGTTACTACCACGGATTTGATTGATTACCTGCTCGAACAGTACTGAAAAACAGCCGAACAAGGTCGGGAAGACTGAAAACTTCCCTTCTGTTTCTCAGATTTTAAATTTAATTGTAGTTTTGGGAAATGAATCAGAGAATCCGGCATTTGATACGGAATCCGTTTGAGGTTCAACTCGCGGATGTTACACTTTTACAGGACGAAATTGAGAAATATCCTTATTTTTCGACCCTGCGAACCTTGTTGTTGTTTGCACTCAAAGAACACGGACATCCCACTTACTTGAACGAACTCAAGAAGACCGGAATCTATTGCCCGAGCCGGGTCGCGCTCTACCATTATCTTCAAAAAGAACAACGACCGGCCGAAATCCAGGAGCCAAGAACATTCCAAACCGATGCTGCGACCCTGCAGACGACAGAAGTGGAAAACTCCACTGAAAATGCACCGAAATCCAGTGTTGAAATTCAAGAATCCATAGAGCCAATCGTAGTACCTGAGGAAACTACCGTGCCCGAAGCCGAAACGACCCCTCAACCGATGCTACCTTCACAAATGACTTTTTCGGAATGGCTGAGCTTGTCGCCCGTACAAACCGATACTGCCACCTCAGAATCACCAACAGAGAAAGACATCAAATACAAACTCATCGACGAATTCATAGAGAAATCACCCAAAATACTGTCTGTAGATAAAAACGATGAACCGGTCGGTGTCAAAAACCAAGCCCCAACAGAATATTCTGACTTGATGACCGAAACCCTCGCACGGATTTATGTCGAACAGAAAAAATACGACAAAGCACTCAGGGCATACAAAATACTCAGTTTGAAATATCCCGACAAAAAGGATTTTTTTGAAGAACAAATCAGACAAATCGAGTCGCTTGGAAATTTTGGCTAAGCCTCTGATTGCAATGATTTATTGACTTTTCCCGCATCAGGGCATGGGAAACTTCATTTTTGGACGAAATAATTTTATTTCCATTTGATAAATCGTCAAAAAATCACTTTCTTTGCAAACTAATTCTCAGAAAACAGATATTAAAATGCAGACTTTCATATTTTTAATGATTGTAATTATTGCAGTTTGTGTGATTACCGTTTTGGTGATTCTATCTCAGAATCCCAAAGGCGGCGGACTTTCATCGACCTTTGGCGGCGCAGGCGGCGGACAGATGTTCGGGGTACAACGAACCAATGAGTTTTTGGACAAAGCGACATGGACACTCGGCGGAATCGTGGTACTGCTGTGCATCACTGCCAATGTTTTAATGGTGAATCCAAGCAAAATCAAAAGTACTGATATTGAAAGCATACCGGTTGATTTGCCACAACCTCAGGAATCAGCACCGGCAGAATCTGCTCCTTTGATTCCGGGCAATTAATGCTCATAAAGAAAAAATCAAAAGACGGACAGTAATCACATATTGTCCGTTTTTTTATGTCCAATATTTGTCTTATTCGCTGAGTTCTTCCACAAAAATAAGATAGTTTCGGTAACGACTTTTTGCTATTTCTCCTTTCGATACCGCCTTGCGCACAGCGCATTGGGGTTCATTCAGATGCATGCAGTTGTGGAATTTGCAGTCCGATTTGGTCCGATGGATTTCCGGAAAATAATCACCGACTTCCTCAGGCTCCATTTCGGCCAGCCCGAATTCCTTGATGCCCGGGGTATCTATGCAGTAACCGCCGAAAGGCCAAGGATGCATTTCAGCGAAGGTAGTGGTGTGCTGACCCTTTTTGTTGAAGTCAGAAACCTCAGCGGTCTTGGTGTCCAAATCCGGATGAAAAACATTCATCAGCGTGGATTTGCCCACTCCCGAGTGACCCGAAAAAAGAGAAACCTTGTTGGTCAATTTGGATCGAAGCAAAGCGATATTGTCCCCCCTTATGGCTGAAACGGCAATAACTTCATAACCAGTGTGTTTGTATAGTTCGCTAAGTTCTTCTGCTTCTTTTAGCAGTTTTTCATCATAGAGATCCATTTTATTGATGACGATGCTCACAGGTATATGATAAGCTTCGGCGGTCACCAGAAAACGGTCGATAAATCCGCTGGAAGTTCTTGGATTCTCGAGCGTGACAATCAAAAAAGCACGGTCGATGTTGGAAGCGATGATATGGGTTTTTTTGGACAGATTCACCGAACGGCGGATGATGTAATTTTTTCTTTCCTCAATTTTGGTAATAAGGGCCAGTCCGTCTTTGTCGGTTTCGTATTCAACATGGTCGCCAACCGCCACGGGATTGGTATGTTGAATATTGTCGAGCCTGAATTTTCCTCTTATCCTGGCTTTCAGCAAATCGCCCGTTTGAGGTTGAATCAGATACCAGTTACCGGTGGATTTGACAACTCTTGCCTTCATTCTAAAGAGAGTTGCCGTTGGTTCATGATTAGGTTTTGATGATTGATGGATTCCTGATGAATCGCTTTGAGCAGCATATCGATGAATTCTTCAGACAAACCGAGTTCTGCCCCTTTTTCTATCGCTTGGTTTCTGATTTGTGACCATCTTTCATTCTGAAAAATCGCCACATTGTGTTCTTTCTTTAATTCGCCGATTTGAGCCGAAATAGACATTCGTTGAGAAATCGCATCCAGAATCGATTGATCGGTCTCATCGATTTCGCCTCTCAGCCTTTGCAGATTGGCGTGATAAATTGCGTCTTCATCATCGCTTTTTCGGACTTTGAGTCCTTTCAGGATTTCACTGAGTCTTTCGGGTGAGACCTGCTGTTGTGCGTCACTGAGTGCGCAGTCGGGGTTGTGGTGGGTTTCAATCATCAGTCCGTCGTATTCAAAATTGAAAGCAAGCTGAGCGACTTCTGCAATGCCATCTCGTTTTCCACAAATATGGGAAGGGTCGCAGAGAATCGGAATTTCGGGCAGACGGTTCATAAAATCAAAGGCGATTTGCCATTGCGGATTGTTTCTGTATTTGGTTTTTTTGTAAGTTGAAAATCCCCGGTGAATGGCGGCGATGTTTTTAATGTTTCTCGCACTGAGTCTCTCTACTGCGCCTATCCATAGTTCAAGATCGGGATTGACCGGGTTTTTGACGACAATGGTTTTTTCGGTCCCACTGAGTGCATCAGCGATTTCCTGTACTGTAAACGGATTGACGGTGGTTCTGGCGCCTATCCAGAGCACATCAACCTCATTGTCCAATGCGAGTTCTACATGCTTGGCATTGGCAACTTCAACGGCTGTATTGAAACCGTATTGTCGCTTGACCTTTTGTAGCCATTTTAGACCCGGTTCACCCACTCCTTCAAAAGAATTGGGTTTGGTTCTGGGTTTCCAGATACCGGCCCGAAAAATTTGAACAAAGTCGGGGTCGATGCGTGAAGCGGTTTCCAGCATCTGCTCTTCGGTTTCTGCACTACATGGACCTGCGATGATCAGTGGTTTGTCGGTTGTGTTTTTCCGTTTTTTTATTAAACTCATAAGCCGCAAATTTACGATTTTATTCATAATCCTTTAAGGATTCAACCCATTGTGTGTTCTTTGGATTGAGGGTGCTCACAATGCGCTGGAACTTCCTATACGCATTTTCGATGAAGGTCGTCGTCTTATGAAAAAAGCCACCTCTTTGGGCAGCTTTTTATTAGATTTTATAGAAGATTCGGGTTTATTCGAATTTAAGCGAAAACACGAATATTCTGGATGAGAGTCCCTTGAGTGAACCTGCCCATTGTGGGTCGGTTGTGGGATTGTCCTGTACCAATTCGTTGTTGAAAAGGAAGATCCCCTTGATGGACGGAGTGAGTTTGAACTTTCTGAAATAGAGTTCCACCCCCATTTCCACCTGCCAGTTGAAGTTGTGGGTTTTCATTCTGAAAATATCTTCCTGATTGTCTTCTTTTTTCTTTTCGTTGGACTGTAGATTGACCATATAACCAACGCCTCCTTGAATGTATGGTCGGGTGTTGACCCATCTGTCACCGTGAATTTTCAGCAACAGCGGCAAATCGAGGTAGGTGGTTTTGACCTCTCTTAGACTGTCGGCCTGTGATGAAATATTTCCGAAGAACAGTTCTCTTTCAGCGAAGTGGACTGTGGGTTCAAGTTTCAGGTCAAAATAATCATGGAGTTTCATCTTTCCCATCAGACCTACAGAAAATCCCATTTTGTTTTTCTGCCTCAAATAAATCATCCCCTGTTGGTTCAGGCCGTTGTCATTGGGGGTGACTTTAAAAAGCATCAGATTGGTTCCCAGAAAATAGCCCCAACTAAATGGTTTCTCGTCGAACTCCTGTCTGTGCCATCCTTTTTGGGTATTGGGTCGGAACTGTCCGAACGCACTCAGGGCAATGGAAAACAGGATTAATGCTAAGATTTTTTTCATATACTACCTTGTCTTAACGAAATATTCAGTGTTTTATTTTAAGCTCTCATATATGCTTGAGATTCCAAAAGTAAGTTTTTTATCCGTAGTTTTAATAAAATTTGAGTTTTTTAGAATATTTTTCATTTCTTCTCCATAGGGAAAGGCTTTTACGGACTCGGGCAGGTAGGTGTATGCGCTTTGGTCTTTGGATATTTTTTTTCCAATCAGCGGAAGTATGTGTTTTGAATAAAAAGCATAGAGCTGTTTCATCGGAAAAGATTCGGGTTGTGAAAATTCGAGGGTGATGAATTTTCCACCGGGTTTGAGTACGCGATATATTTCGTCCAATCCTTGTTTCAGATTTTCAAAATTCCTGACGCCGAAAGCAACGGTGATGCAGTCAAAAGTATCGTTTTCAAAAGGCATGTTTTCCGCATCACCCTGAATCATTTCAATTCGGTTTTCTAAACCATGCTCGTTCACTTTTTTCCTGCCGACTTCAAGCATTCCTGCCGAAAGGTCGAAACCTGTAATTTTTGCATCGGTTGATTTTGCCAGCATAATCGCCAAGTCGCCGGTGCCCGTTGCAATGTCGAGTATGTTTTCCGGATTTGCACTACGAGCCATTTTCACCACTTTCTTTCGCCAGCCTACATCAATGCCCATCGAAAGTATATGATTGAGTTTGTCGTATTTTCCCGAGATATTGTCAAACATCTGTTCAACCTGCTCTTTCTTTGTTAGCTCCGAATCTGAATAAGGTTTTACTGCACTCATACGGCTGCAAAGGTAATTATTTTGTATCAAGTGCAAAGCCTGCTTTGGTTTCGATGTTAGCCCACCAAAAATGAAGTTTTTGATTCTTTGCCGACTTGTTGATTGTCAGTTAATTTAAAATCAATTGTCCATTTTTAATACTTCTCACTGCTGCAAACTCAAATTCACGGCCTTTAGCAGGCAGTTTTTTGCAATAAAATTTTCAGTTTTGTTATTTAATTGTACATTTGCACCCGCATACATAAAAATCATTAAATAATATTGGCATGTATTTAACAACAGAAAAAAAACAGGAAATTTTTGCAAAACACGGTAAATCACAAGCAGATACCGGTTCTGCCGAAGGCCAAGTAGCTTTGTTCACTTACCGAATCAATCACCTGACCGGACATTTAAAAAACAATAAAAAGGATTTTAACACCGAAAAGGCACTGGTGAGATTGGTGGGCAAAAGAAAAAAAATGTTGGATTATCTGAAATCGAAAGACATTGAAAGATATCGTGCAATCATTGCCGAACTTGGTCTCCGTAAATAAGAAAAATTCAAATCAAAATATAAAGGCAATTGCGAGATTGCCTTTTTTGTTTTTTACTGTTGGAATCCGAGGTCAATCCAGACACCGTAAAATTGAATTATAGAGAGACTATAAATATCGGTGAAACAAACGGTTTCACCACAGTGAATTAAAAATTAGACGAATGATTCCACAAGCAATCACAGAAAAAATCACACTGGCCGACGGCCGTGAGATTACCATTGAGACCGGGAGGCTGGCCAAACAGGCCAATGGCTCCGTAGTGGTCAGAATGGGAGAGACCATGTTATTGGCTACAGTTGTAGCCAATCAGGAAGCCAACGAAGGCGTTGACTTTCTTCCTTTGACCGTAGATTACAGAGAAAAATTTTATGCCGGTGGTCGAATCCCCGGTAACTTTTTCAGGAGAGAAGCCAGGCCCTCGGACGACGAGATATTGACCATGCGTTTGGTGGACAGGGTTTTGAGGCCGCTCTTTCCGAGCGACTTCCACGCTGAGGTTCAGGTGATGATTTCACTGATTTCTTATGACAAGGAAGTAATGCCAGAAGCACTGGCTGGACTTGCCGCATCGGCGGCCATCGCTGTGACCGACATACCCTTCAACGGACCCATGTCAGAAGTCAGAGTGGTACGAATTGACGGTGAACTCTCGGTTAACCCAAGCTATGAGAATCTAAAGAAAGCAGACATCGACATCATGGTCGGTGCCACCAAATCCTCTATCGTAATGGTGGAAGGAGAAATGCACGAAATTTCTGAAAGAGAAATGCTCGAGGCCATTGAATTTGCACATACAGAAATCAAAAAACAAATTGAAGCACAGGAAAGACTGGCCGAGAAAGTCGGAAAATCTTTCCCAAAAAGAGAATACTCACACGAAGAACACGACGAGGAAATCCGTGAAAAAGTCTGGAAAGAATGCTACGACAAAGTTTATAATGTAGCGATTCATCCTTCGGCAAAAGAAGAAAGGACCGAGAAATTTCAGGCAGTACTCGAAGAATTCCTCGCGCAGTATGCCGATGATCCCGAAGAATTGGAAAGAGTAACACCTTTTGCGAAAACCTATTACCACGATGTGGAAAAAGAAGCGATGAGACAAATGATTCTCAACGAAGGTGTTCGTCTGGATGGTCGTACACCCAATCAAATCAGACCGATTTGGTGCGAGGTGGATTATCTGCCCGGCTCACACGGCTCTGCGGTTTTTACAAGAGGTGAAACCCAATCGCTGACTGCTTTGACCTTGGGTTCATCCAAGGACGCCAACATGATTGACAGTGTGATTACACAACATGATGAAAAATTCTTTTTGCATTACAATTTTCCACCATTTTCTACAGGGGAAGTCAGACCGATCAGAGGAACTTCCAGAAGAGAGGTAGGACACGGGAATTTGGCACAAAGAGCTCTGAGCTGGACCCTGCCCGACGATTACCCCTATACCGTTCGTTTGGTTTCTGATGTACTTGAATCCAACGGCTCCTCTTCAATGGCAACGGTTTGTGCCGGTTGTCTGGCGCTGATGGACGGAGGAGTGCAAATTAAAAAGCCGGTATCGGGTATTGCCATGGGGCTCATCACCGATCCTGAATCCGGAAAATGGACCGTATTGTCGGACATCCTCGGCGATGAAGACCACCTCGGAGATATGGACTTTAAAGTGACGGGTACCAAAGACGGAATTACCGCTTGCCAAATGGACATCAAAATTCAAGGACTGACCATGGACATCCTCGAACAGGCACTCGAACAAGCCAAAGAAGGAAGGATTCATATCCTTGGTGAAATGATGCAGGCATTGTCTGAACCAAGACCACAATTGAAACCGAATGCACCAAAATTAGTGACCATCACCATACCGAAAGACTTTATCGGAGCGGTTATCGGTCCAGGTGGGAAAATCATACAAGAACTTCAGAAAGAAACCGAAACCACGATTTCCATCGAAGAAGACGATGAGTCCGGCATTGTTGAAATCGCCGGGGTGGACCAAGCAGGCATTGATGCGGCCATTGAAAGAATCCGACAGATTGCTTTTGTACCCGAAGTGGGAGAAATTTATGATGTGGTAGTGAAGTCCATCAAACCATTTGGTGCCTTTGTCGAAATTTCAAAAGGAGTGGAAGGATTGGTTCATATCTCTGAAATTGAACACAGAAGACTGAATACCGTCGAAGAAGTTTTGAAGCTCGGCGACAAAATTCAGGTGAAACTTTTGGGGCATGACGACAAAGGAAAAATGAAACTTTCAAGAAAAGCAATTCTGCCCAAACCCGAAAGAAACAAAGATTAAATCACTAAGCCAACTGAATAATTCAGTTTGTTATACTGCAAAAACGCTTCCCTCGGGAGGCGTTTTTTCTTTGGAATAAGTTTAATTTTTTATATTTACACAAATCGAAAACCGGTTTGGCAATCGAATCTCATGAAAATATAATTTATAAAACTCAATTGATATGAAAAAAATTCTTATCGGCACTTTTTGTGCTGCGCTGGTGTTCTCCTGCGGAAAAGACAATCCGGTCAGCAAAAAAATCGAACAGGCAAAAGAGGCAAAAGAAAATATTTCAAATGCAGGCAAAGTGATCAAAGAATCACAGAACTTTCAGCAGGACATTGAAAGACTCTCTGCACTGGAACCGCTGACCAACGCTGAATTCAAAGAATGGATGCCCAAAGAGATCAACGGTATGACCAGAAATTCCTTTAAGGCCGGCGAGACTGCAATGCTCCAGATTTCATCTGCCGAAGCCGGTTATTCAGATGAAGAGAAAACAAAACGTTTTTCGGTAACCGTTACAGACGGAGCCGGTGCGATGGGCGCCTCTGCGATTTCGGGTCTGTCAATGTCTCTGAAAATGAGTATCGAGGAAGAAAACGAATCAGGTTACAGAAAAACGATGGAAAGAAATGGTGTTCGTGTGATGGAAGAATACCGAAATGAAAACACAAAAATTCAGCTGATTTCAAAAGACAGATACTGGGTGGAAGCGACCGGCAACAATATGACGCCCGAAGAAACCTGGAAAGCTGTTGATGCGCTCAAGCTGGATAAACTTCCCGATTAATTTTTTTTGTTAATTTTTAATTTGAAATGATTTTCAGCCGGTGAATAATCGGGTCAGTGTGTATATAATCAGCCCGACCATTCCACCCACCAGTGTCCCATTTACACGAATCCACTGCAAATCCCTTCCGACTTCCAGCTCTAGTTTTCGGCTGAATTCTTTGCCCTCCCATGCAGACACAGTCGAACTGATGAGTTTTTCGACTTCACTTCTGTTCTTCAGTATCATCCTGTATGCAAAATGTCGAACCCAACGATTGATGCGTTGGGCAAGTTCATGGTCATCTGAAAGGCTTTCTGACAGTTTATGAATGTTTTTATTCAGGTATTCCCTCAGTATTGAATCATTGTTTTCCATGTTTTCAAGAAGCATTTTTTTGATGCTCAACCACAAATCGTGAACGAAAGTTTGCAGATTTTCGGTACGAATCAATATTTGTTTCAGCGCTTCGAATTTTTTCTCCCATTCTTCAGAGGTTCTGAGGTCTTGTCCGAATTCATCCAAGCCTTCGGTGAGTTTCATTCTGACAAAATGTTCGGGTTGTTGCTGAATTTCTTCAATGAATTTCACAAAGCCGTCCACCAGTTCCTTAGAAATTTTTTTGCCTGCCAGAAAAGCGATGAAAGGGCGGTTTTCAGAAATTTTCTCACGGATGAGCTGTTTGCTTTCAGTGACATATTCTTTCAGTTGTGGCAGAAAATGGTCGAGCAATCGGTTGTGTTCATTGTTGTCAATCAGGTATCTAACACCTGCTGCGCTCATTTCTTGGTAATTGACGGTCTGCAATAGTTCCACACTTTTTCGGTTCAGGAATTCTTCCACCTGTTCATCCTCAAGTTCGAGGATGATTTTTTTGATGAGTCCGAGGGTTTCCTCTTCAAGGACTTTTCGGTTTTGTTCTTTTTTGAGCCAGTCGGCGGCGAATTTTACCACATCCGCTTTTTCTATGTATGGGCGGATATTGTCGGGATTCAGGAAATTGTCTTTTACAAATTTTCCGAGGTTGATTCCCAAATCTACTTGTTTTCTACGAATCAAGTTAGTATGCCGAGTCGGAATACCCAATGGATGGCGAAACAATGCGGTCACTGCAAACCAGTCTGCGAGCGCACCTACCATGCCTGCCTCCGAAAAAGCTTTGACATAACCCATCCATCCGACCGGAGAATGTTGCTGAAGCCACACCATCAGCCCGTAGATAAGTGCCATCAGAAAAAACAAACCGCTGGCGATGCCTTTGTGTTTTTTGAGTTGTTTTTCTTTGGAAGAAGCCATTGGCTGAGATTAATTGCTTGTAAATTTACTATGAAAAATCCGGTTTGCTCACTATTTTAGGGGCTTATCCATTTGCCTGTGGTTGATTTTTGGATGTCAGCATTGTGTTGCCATTCAAAGAACTTACCGAGTTTTTTTACATAAATCGTATCGGTCTTTTCTTCTTTACTGATTTCACATTCCGACCGAATCAATTTTATACTTTCCTCCTCGTTATCAGGATTGATGTACATGATTTTGGCGGTGGTTTGTTGTTGGTTCCAAAATCCGCAGCGGTATTGCAGATAACCATGGTAAATCAATAGAGGAAGGCTTCCGATAAGCATTCCACCAATAAACAACAGCAGCTTGATTCGTATTTTCTGACTTGAGCGAATGGCCGAAATGAAAAGTCCGTACACAGAAGCCGTGGCAGTAAAAACGAGTATATGCGTGAAGACCGGCACCAATTCAGGATCCGAAAAACGAAGTGCAATCTTGTCTCCGAAAAGGAAACAGAATACATACAATGTCAGAATCAACCCACAAAGGAGACGGAAAAACAAGGTCAAAATGTTTAGATTTTTTTTCATTCGTTTGGTTCGAAGGTCATTCGATTTTGGGTTGGCTAAGTTAATGATTTTGTTGTTTTGAATAAATTTTGATTCTGCTTTGAACGGACAAATGCAATCCGCTGTGTTTCTGTCGTTGCTTTCTTTGAAATTGTACTAATTTTGCAAGATGCCTGAACAAAAAAAATTCAAATCGGGTTTTGTGAACATCATCGGGAATCCCAATGTGGGCAAATCGACTTTGATGAACAAGCTGATGGAGGAAAAATTAGTGATTGCCACCCACAAAGCGCAGACCACCCGTCACAGAATCAAAGGAATACTCACCAGCGAGGATTACCAGATTGTTTTCTCTGATACTCCCGGAATTCTTGAACCAGTTTATGAGCTTCAGTCCAAAATGATGGATTATGTGAAGGAAGCATTGTTGGACGCAGATTTGATTTTATACTTGGTAGAACCTGGAGAAAGAAAACCGAGGAACGAGGCTGTGTTTGAGAAGTTAAAGAGATTAAAAATCCCGGTACTTCTGTTGATCAATAAAATTGACCTAAGCAATCAGCAAGCATTGGAAGAGGCTGTTGACTACTGGCACGGATTACTTCCTGAAGCGGAAATTCTTCCCATTTCGGCTTTGGAAAATGCCAACATCGAAATGCTTAAAAACAGAATTGTTGAGCTTTTACCCGAAGGTCCGATGTATTTTCCCGAAGATCAACTGACCGACAAATCCGAGCGGTTTATAGTCAACGAAACCGTTCGTGAAAAAATCCTACTGAATTACAAAAAGGAAATTCCCTATTCAGTGGAGGTCGTTACCGAAGTTTTCAAAGAAGGTTTTGAACTGATTCAGATTGAAACCGATATTTATGTGGAACGAGATTCACAAAAAGGAATTCTGATTGGGCACAAAGGGGGTTCGTTGACCAAAGTGGGCAAAGAAGCAAGGGTAGATTTGGAAAAGTTTTTCGGCAAGAAGGTTTTTTTAAAACTCTTTGTGAAAGTCAAAAAAGATTGGCGAAAAAAGGAAAGAGATTTGAAAGGCTTCGGGTATTGAATCCAATGGATACAAATACCTTATCTTGGCAGTGAAAAATCACACAATTTATCCTCGCCGGTTGACTCTTGAGATTCTATTTTTTCACTCTGCTGTGCTTTCCTCATCATTGGGATATCTGACCTTTGTATAAATTTTGGCACAAAAACACTTTCCCAAACCGGTGGTGGCCGGTCGGGAAAGCATTCATGAAAAAATTCAATCTAATTATTTGACTTCAAAAACCAGCTTGTTGTCTCCTTCTTTTTCGGGGAAGCTGTCAATCAACACCACGCTGTTGTCGTGGATTTTTCCTTTCAGAATTTCTTTTGAAAGTTCGTTCAGTACATCCTGCTGTACGACTCTTTTCAGTGGTCTTGCTCCAAACTGAGGGTCGTAACCCTTGTGGGCGATGTATTCCAATGCTTCGGGGGTGATGTCGATGGTAATATCCTGTTTTGCTAATTTTTTGGATAATTCATCGATTTGCAGTTTCACAATTCCTTCAATCTGATCGAGCAATAACGGTTTGAATACAATGGTTTCATCAATTCGGTTCAGGAATTCGGGTCTGAAATGTTGTTTCAGTTCCTGCAAAAGCGTTTGTCTGGTGTTGTAATAAACCTCATCCGGGTCTTTGTTTTCCATATCTTCATAATTTTCAAGAATGATTTGCGAACCAAAATTGGAAGTCATGATGATAATTGTATTTTTGAAATTCACGACCCGGCCTTTGTTGTCGGTCAAACGCCCGTCATCCAAAACCTGTAACAAAATATTGAAAACATCAGGATGTGCTTTTTCAACTTCATCTAATAAAACCACCGAATAAGGTCTGTGTCGAACCGCTTCGGTCAATTGTCCGCCTTCATCATAACCGACATAGCCCGGAGGTGCTCCTATCAAACGGCTGACCGTATGTTTTTCCTGATATTCACTCATATCGATTCTTGTCATCGAATTTTCATCGTCAAACAAAAATTCGGCAAGTGTTTTTGCCAATTCGGTTTTTCCGACACCGGTCGGGCCGAGGAACAGAAATGAGCCAATCGGTCTTTTTTCATCACTCAATCCGGCTCGACTTCGACGAATCGCATCTGCAACCGCCTGCAAAGCTTCATCCTGACCAATCACTCTTTTGTGGAGTTCATCTTCTAAATTCAAAAGTTTATCCCGTTCGCTCTGCATCATTTTATTGACAGGAATTCCCGTCCATTTGGAAACCACCTCTGCGATGTCTTCTGCGTCCACGGCTTCTTTCACCAATTTGTTCTGTTTTTCTTCCGCTAACTGGGATTCCAAACCCTTCAATTTGTCTTCTTCCTGTTTCAGAGATTCATAACGGATTCTTGCAACGGTTTCATAATCCCCGGATCTTTCCGCTTTTTCAGCCTGAAGTTTTAATTCTTCAATTTTTTTCTTGGCTTGCTGAACTTCATCTGCCTTTCCTTTTTCTTCCGACCATCTGGCATTCAATTCGGTTCTTTGTGCCTGAAGATTGGCTAATTCTTCTTTTAATAAATTCAGTTTCTTTTCGTCATTTTCTTTTTTAATTGCCTGAATTTCAATTTCCAATTGAATAATCTTCCGGTCAAGCATATCCAGTTCTTCGGGTTTGGAATTCATTTCCATTCTCAGTTTTGCAGCGGCTTCATCCATCAGGTCGATGGCTTTGTCCGGCAGAAAACGGTCTGCGATATAACGGGTTGAAAGCTGGACAGCGGCGATAATCGCTTCATCCTTGATTCTGATTTTATGGTGAACTTCATATTTTTCTTTGATTCCTCTCAGAATTGAAATCGCCGATTCTTCATCCGGTTCTTCAATCAAAACCTGCTGAAATCTTCTTTCGAGTGCTTTGTCTTTTTCAAAATACTTTTGATATTCATTCAAAGTCGTTGCACCGATTGCCCTCAATTCACCTCTTGCCAAAGCCGGTTTGAGGATGTTTGCGGCATCCATTGCGCCTTCGCCACCGCCGCCGGCACCAACCAGCGTATGGATTTCGTCGATAAACAGAATAATTTCTCCGTTGGATTCAGTGACTTCCTTAATCACCGATTTTAACCTTTCTTCAAATTCACCTTTGTATTTTGCACCCGCAATCAAGGCACCCATGTCGAGTGAAAATAACTTTTTATTCGCCAGATTTTCCGGAATATCACCGCTGATAATACGGTGTGCAATCCCTTCTGCAATCGCGGTTTTACCCACACCCGGCTCACCGATTAAAATCGGGTTGTTTTTGGTTCTTCTCGACAAAATCTGTAAAACCCTTCTGATTTCATCGTCCCGCCCAATCACCGGGTCGAGTTTCCCTTCTGCAGCGAGCTGGGTAAGATTCTTTGCATATTTTTCAAGTGAATTGTAATTGTCTTCCGCACTTTCTGAAGTTACTCTCTTACCTTTTCTCAATTCATTGATAACCTGAACCGAATTGTTGTAATTCAATCCCTGGTCTTTTAGAATTTGAGCCACATTGGATGAGTTTTTTAAAATTCCGAGCAAAAGATGTTCGAGACTGATGAATTCGTCTTTCATCTTTTTTGCTTCGTCCATGGCGCTTACCAAAATCTTATTGGTTTCATTGGATAGGTGGTTACCCGAACCACCTTGAACTTTTGGAAATCGTGAAATAATGTCAGTCAATTCATCCTTGATATAAGCGACATTTCCGCTTTGTTTCTCGATGATGAAACTCAGCACATCCTGTTCTGTTTCCAACATCCCTTTGAGCAAGTGAGCAGGCTCAATCGCTTGATTGTCCATAGACACAGCGATTTGCTGCGCCTTCTGAACGGCCTCTCTTGATTTGATTGTATATTGGTTAAAATCCATATTCTAAATTGTTTACAAACCTATTTGCAAAATTAAATCCGAAATGGATTTGATGACAGAGTGGCAGGTTCACATTAGAGTTTTTAGCTGCACTTAGCTTATAAAATCAGAATTATACCGAATTTGGATTAATCCCGGCTAAACCGAATCTTCTTTATTCTATTTTATAAAATCAATAAAAACTAAAACAGAAAAATTCTTATTATATTTTTTATAGAAAAACTATAATAGTAAATATCTTTATTTTATATATTTGCATAAAAGTAAAATAGCAAAACGCCTAAATTTAGTTTTATGAGAAATTTTAAATCAGGAAAATTTATCAATCAGGGTTATTATAAAAGTTTCCAACCTGAATTTGTCAATCGGATTTGGGAGATTTATGATATGGAATTGATTCAACTAATGAGTACGGCGGACAGGAGTTTGGGCAGATTGGATATGTATTCTGAATATGTAAATATTGATTTATACATTCAAATGCACATTGCTAAAGAGGCTACTCAGTCTTCGAAAATTGAAGGTACACAGACCAATATTGAAGAAACATTTTTGACCAAACAGGAAATAAAAACCGAAGACCGTAACGATTGGGAAGAAGTTCAGAATTATATAACCGCAATGAAAGAAGCTGTGGAAATGCTTCATAAACTTCCGTTTTCATCTCGATTGATCAGAGAAACCCATAAAATTTTGCTGAAAGGTGTTAGAGGTGAGCATAAAATGCCGGGAGAATTCAGAACGAGTCAAAACTGGATTGGCGGTGCAAATATCAATGAAGCTACTTTTGTTCCACCGGTTTTCAATGAAGTTCCTGCTTTAATTTCTGATTTGGAGAAATTTGCAAATAACAATCAAATTCAACTTCCGGATTTGGTTAAAACTGCAATTATCCATTATCAGTTCGAAACGATTCATCCGTTTTTGGATGGAAATGGCAGGGTCGGAAGGTTGTTGATTACGCTATTTTTGGTGAGTGCCGGGATTTTGAAAAGACCAATTCTTTATTTGTCCGATTATTTTGAACGAAACCGAATGCAGTATTATGACCATCTGATGAAAGCCAGAACAGATCATGCACTGGGACAGTGGATAAAATTTTTTCTGACCGGTGTGATTGAAACTTCACAAAAGGGAGTCAGAACTTTTGATGATATTCTGCAATTGCAAAAATCTTTGGATTTCAGATTGAAAAATCTGGGTCCGCGGGTTGCGGATGCACATAAAATCATTGAGCGACTCTATCAAAAACCGGTGATGAATGCAAAGGAAATCAGTCAAATCACAGGAAAAACGCTGGCTTCGACCTATAAATTAATAGATGAATTGGAAAAACGGCAAATTTTGAAAGAGATAACCGGAAACGAAAGAGACAGAATTTTTGTTTTTGAGGACTATATTGCTTTGTTTAGAAATTAATAATTCGGCTAAAAACAGAGAATCCATCTTTTTGAAAAACTAATTCTCTGAGAATAAAATGCAGGATGTTACAATTGTTTGTAAAATCCAAATCGGTTGATTATCAATGGATTTTATCGAGCGATTGAATTCAAACCAGCGATTCTCAGCATCACTAGCCGATATGCCACCGGACTGCGCTATGCCCCGAATAAGGCTACAAATGCATAAAACTGTCATTCATCCTGTAAATCCAATTAAAAAAATGGTTTAATCCCACAGTTTCGATACTAATCTTTAATTTTGTCAAAACGATTTCAATTATGCCGCTGCTCAGAATCAATCCGGTAACGACCAAAGCCTGGGGAAAACTCGAGACCCATTACAAGGAATCCTATGGTCATTCGCTGAGGGAACATTTTAAAGACCCCAAAAGATTTGAGAAATTCCATATTTGGTTCAACGACATTCTACTCGATTATTCAAAAAACCTAATGACCGAGGAAACCATGGATTTATTGGTGGAATTGGCAGAAGCGTGCAAACTGAAACTCTCCATCGATAAGATGTTCAGAGGCGACCTGATCAATGAAACCGAAAACAGGGCCGTGCTGCATACCGCTTTGAGAAATCGAAGCAATCGACCGGTGATGCTGAACGGAGAAGATGTGATGCCCGGGGTAAATGAGGTGTTGCAACAGATGAAAGTTTTTTCAGAAAAAGTGATTTCGGGCGAATGGAAAGGCTTCAGCGGAAAGGAAATCACAGATGTAATAAACATCGGTATCGGTGGTTCCGACTTGGGTCCTGTGATGGTGACCGAGGCGTTGAAGCATTACAAAACCCGGCTGAACATGCATTTTGTTTCCAATGTGGACGGCACCCATATTGCTGAAACTTTCAACAAAATCAATCCGGAAACCTCGCTTTTTATCATTGCTTCAAAAACTTTTACCACCCAGGAAACCATGACCAATGCACAAACGGCGAGAGAATGGTTTTTGGCTTCCGGTGCAAATGAAAGCGATATCAAACAACATTTTGTTGCCTTGTCCACCAACCGAACTGAAGTAGAAAAATTCGGGATAGACACCGAAAATATGTTCCGATTCTGGGATTGGGTCGGTGGTCGTTATTCGCTTTGGAGTGCGGTTGGGCTGAGCATTTGTCTGGCGGTGGGATTTGAGAATTATGAGCAACTATTAGAGGGTGCCCATGAAATGGACGAACATTTCAGAAATACCGAATTCAAACAGAATATTCCGGTGGTATTGGCCTTGCTCGGAATTTGGTACAACAATTTCTTTGGGGCTGAAAGTCAGGCGATTTTGCCTTATGAGCAGTATCTGCATCGTTTTCCGGCTTATCTTCAACAAGCGGACATGGAGAGCAATGGAAAATCGGCAGGCCGTAACCGACAACCGATTTTTTATCAGACAGGTCCGGTCATTTGGGGGGAACCCGGCACCAACGGTCAGCACGCTTTTTATCAGTTGATTCACCAAGGAACCAAGTTGATTCCCTGTGATTTTCTGGTCGGAGCCAATTCATTGAATCCTATAGGAAGTCACCATCAGAAGCTGATTTCAAATTTCTTTGCACAGACCGAAGCATTGGCTTTTGGCAGGACGGAAGAGGAAGTGATGGCGGAACTGAAGGCGGAAGGAAAGACAGAAAAAGAGATTGAATTTCTAAAACATTACAAGATTTTTGTGGGAAATAGCCCAACAAATTCAATTTTATACAATCTTTTGACTCCAAAATCGTTAGGTAGTATAGTGGCGATGTATGAACACAAAATTTTTGTTCAGGGAATCATCTGGAACATATTCAGTTTTGACCAATGGGGAGTGGAACTCGGTAAAAAGCTGGCAGAAAGGATTCTTCCCGAACTAAAAAACAATGACCGGGTCAGTGGGCATGATGCATCTACAAACGGATTGATCAATGCTTACAAAAAGATGAGGAACTAAAGAACCGGTACATAATAAAGGTGGGATACATCTGATAGCGAAAGGTGATTGGAAGAGTAAACTTATTGAAAAATGATATGCGAAGATCAATATTCAGAAGTACAATCACTTCAATGGCCATCTTTTTTTCGGTGGGATTATTTGCACAAAAATCCACCGCAAGTCTTGGATTGGTTGGCAAAGTAAAAAGCCTGCATTCGGTGACCCGACCGCTTGCAAATCCTTCTATAACCGAGCCTTCGGGGTTTTTGGACAGCGAAAGGTTTGACTCCATTGCACTGACATTTGATGCGAATCGGCATTTGATTCTTGAAGAGAATTTTTTGGATTACAGAGGAAAACTGGGGATTTTTGACCGTACGGTTTATTGGTACAATCCACAGCATAAGATTGAAAAGTTAGAAACGACTTTGATTCAAAATGGAGAAGAACCGAGGAAAATATCGCAGAGAAAAATCTTCTATTACATCAACAAGCGACTCGTCAGAATGGATGAGTTCAATTCGGGCAGAACCACCGACCAACATTGGGTGGTGAATTCGGTCTATGAAAACGACCGGTTGCAAGAAAAGGTTTTTTGGATGGACGACGCGGTTTTTTCTCGAACCCGGTACAGTTTTGATGAAAATCACAATATACTGTCAGAAAAGACTGTTCACAACAACGGTCAGCAGGGACTTAGTATCATTTATGAAAATAAATCCAACGGCCTGCCGCAACGAATTATTGACCAATCCGGTGACCATCATAGCGTTGAAACCATTGAATACAGTGGGAATTATCCGTCCAAAGTAACTGTCTCAGACGCGAATGCTAAAGTATTGAGAACCACCTACTATCATCCGAATGGCAGGATTTTTGAGATTCATTTGTTGAATTACTCAACCAATGGCACCGACATCTACAGGTTTGAATATGAATTTGATTCAAATAACAATTGGGTGAAGTGTAAGATTACCAAAAACCAAACTCCGGCCTATATCATATCGAGAAAAATTAACTATTACAATTAAATAAAAACAATTAAAAATGGAAACAGAAGAAATTAAAAACTATTCCGAGGAACCGCAACAGCCTGAGAAAAAGAAAGGCGGACAAGCGGTAATTATTGCACTGGCCTTATTGCTTTTGGGCAGTCTGGGATTTAATATTTATCAGTACACACAACAAAAGAAAAGCACCGAGGAAATTCAATTGGTGAATGTGAATCTAAAAGACACCGAAAACGCAAGAGTCCAGTTACAACAGCAGTTCGATGATTTGAGTTATGATTATGAAATGGCAAAAACACAGCTCAGGATGAGAGATTCCGTACTTACCGAAAGAGATTCTGAAATTGCAGCCAAACAGAACGAAATTCAGTCCATCCTCAACAAAAAGAATGCGACTGAAAGCGAGTTGGGCAAAGCTCAGAAACTAATCAATTCGTTGAACGGAGACATCAGCCGGTACAAACAGGAAATTGCAGTACTACAAGCACAGAACGATTCACTGATGGTGACCGTGGATACGCTGAATATACAACACCAAAGAATCAGCGGAGAACTCTTGGCAGAGAAAGGAAGGGCTGACGAAAACGAAAGGAACCTGAGAACGACTTTCTCGATTTCAAATTATCAAATCACAGGACTGAAAGTCAGAAGTAGCGGCAAGGAAGTAGAAACCGACAAGGCAAAGAGAATTGACAAAATCAGAGTGAGCTTTGACTTGGACCCCAACCAATATGCGGAATCCGGCGAAAAACAAATCTATATTGCGATTTTCAAACCCGACGGCAAACTCGGTAAATTCAAGAATGCTTCACCCGGGCAGTTGGAAACCTGGGCCAACGGTACTGTGGATTATTCAGACATGGTGAATTTTAATTATCAGCAGGGAACCAAACAAAACATTACATTTGACTGGGAAGATTATGATTTTCCACAAGGAAATTACAAAATCGTTCTTTACCAGAATGGGATGAAAATCGGACAGAAATCGATGGAATTGAAATAATTCATTGAGCTTAACATTAAAAACCGGTGCATTACAAAGATGCATCGGTTTTTTTGTTCTGATTCCGTGACATTATTCCGGAAGATTCACTTCATAGATATTTGACCATTTTTTTCCGGTCACCAACAGATTTCCATTGTAAAACGCAATTCCATTCAGTACATCGTCGTCAGTTCCTCCTTCTTCAAGAAGTGGACTCAGGTCGTAATAATGCTCCACCCGTCCGTTCTCTGGTTCGATCACCAGTATGTAAGGTGTCTGCCACACATTGGCAAAAATTTTACCGTTGATGTATTCCAATTCATTGATTTGGTCGTAAATAGAAACATTTCCCACCACCTGAATCTTCCTTTTCAAATTGAATTGCTCATCAAAAAAATACAACTGATGAGAACCATCGCCTGCAATCAGCTCTTGCCCATTGGAAGTCAATCCCCAACCTTCCCGTAGCTCGGTGGGCATCTGCAGTTTTTCTATCAGTTCCAACGATGGTGCGTGATATACCAGAATTTGTCTTTCGCGATAGGTTAATTGATAAATTTTGTCATTGAGCAGAGCGCAGCCCTCCGCAAAAACTCGCTCATCATTTTTGACTTCTTGCAGAAATTCATTGCTGCCCAGCTGATAAGCAACTATTTTTGATTTATTGTACTGGCCCGAACTTTCATAAATCCTGCCCTTATGATAAAAGAATCCTTGTGTGAACAGTGCTTGAGGATGCGGGTATTCATTGATAATTTCAAACTCAACCGCCTTTTCTTCTCGTTCACTCAGCAGTGGCAGTTTGGTTTTTCCGTTGACTCTCCCATCCTTGGTGTAAACATTGACCTCCAGCGAGTTAATGCCAAGTTCGGCGTTCTGGAAATTCAAAACCACTGGGTTGGGAACTTTCTTTCCATTCAGTAAAAGAGAAATCGAATCGATTTTGTCCAAGTGTGAACCAAAATTCACTTTCAGCGTATCATTCATTCTGATGCTACGGTTCTGAATTTCATAAAAATCGGAATTCAAATCTGACAGGCTGTCGATTTCCTTCACACAGGAAAACAAAATTAATCCAATAGCAATTGCGATAAAATTTCTCATAAAATTATTCTTGAAAATAGAGTTGTATATTTGTACATTGTCAATTCAATGCAAAAATATAAAACATTTAGTCAAGAACTCTAAAGTATATGTCAGACCTGCTAAACCCGGATCGAGATAATTTTTCGGAGGAAGAATTGCAAATCGAAGAAAAATTCAGGCCCCAAAGTTTTGATGATTTTGCCGGTCAGGAACACATCATTGCCAACCTTGAAGTTTTTGTTAAAGCAGCCAAACTCAGAGGGGATTCGCTCGATCATGTTCTGCTCCACGGACCTCCCGGCTTGGGCAAAACCACACTTGCTCACATCATCGCAAACGAACTCGGTGCCGGAATCAAACTCACCTCCGGACCAGTTTTGGAAAAACCCGGCGACTTGGCCGGACTGCTCACCAATCTGGAAGAAAACGATGTGCTGTTCATAGACGAAATCCACCGGATGTCGCCGGTTATTGAAGAATATCTGTATTCGGCCATGGAAGATTTCAAAATTGACATCATGATAGAATCCGGCCCGAATGCCCGTTCGGTGCAGATTGCATTGAACCCTTTCACATTGATTGGGGCCACCACCCGTTCGGGTTTGTTGACTGCTCCGCTCAGAGCGAGGTTCGGTATCAATTTCAGATTTCAGTACTATTCTCGTGAACTCCTGAGCAGTATTCTCCAAAGAAGTGCCCGCATCCTCGGTACGCAAATTGAGAAGGAAGCAGCCAATGAAATTGCTGGTAGAAGCAGAGGTACACCGAGAATCGCAAATGCACTTCTTAGAAGAATCAGGGATTTTGCGCAAATCAAAGGGACGGGGAGAATCGACAAAAAAATTTCTGAATACAGCCTCAGTGCTCTGAAAGTGGACAAAAGCGGACTGGACGAAATGGACAACAAAATCCTTTCTACCATCATTGAGAAATTCAAAGGCGGACCGGTCGGAATTTCTACCATCGCAACGGCAGTCGCTGAAAACATCGGTACCCTGGAAGAAGTATATGAACCTTTTCTGATTCAGGAAGGATATCTGATGCGAACACCGCGTGGAAGAGTGGCCACCGACAAAGCTTACCGGCATTTGGGAAAAATCAAAACAGGTGAACAGAGTGGTTTGTTCGATTGAATGGAATCGAATAGATGAGATTTTATAATGGATGGAAACCCAGTTAGCATCAACAATAATTTATCTCTCACTGATTTTCAAAATCAAATTTTTCTAAAAAACGAAACAAGGAAATTGACAACTTGTCAGTTTTAAAATTCAATGTGTCATAAAAAATGTGTAGCTGGAATTGATTTCTCCGTTGGCATAGTTTTCGACAATAGTCGGATAAAAATTTTACACAACATTCATTTAAAAACTAAAAAATATGTCAAAAATTTCGATTAAACCATTGGCAGATAGGGTTCTGGTAGAGCCTGCTGCTGCAGAAACAAAAACTGCTTCAGGAATCATTATTCCCGATACTGCGAAAGAGAAACCACAACAGGGAAAAGTTGTGGCAGTTGGTGACGGTAAAAAAGATGAACCCATGACAGTAAAAGTAGGTGACAGCGTTTTGTACGGAAAATATTCGGGCAGCGAACTGAAGTGGGAAGGAAAAGATTATCTAATCATGAAAGAATCCGACATTTTGGCAATTATCTAAAAAAAGTAGATAGGAATACGCTGTAAACAATCAGAGACATTATAACAACACAATCAAATAAAAATTAAATTAAATATACTTTAGGTACAGCATACAGCTCACTGCCTAAAGCTTAAAACCAAAAAATTATGGCAAAAGATATCAAATTTGATGTAGAATCAAGAGACGGTCTGAAAAAGGGAGTTGATAAACTGGCAGATACAGTGAAAGTTACCCTCGGACCAAAAGGAAGAAATGTGGTACTCGAAAAATCCTTCGGCTCACCACATGTAACCAAAGATGGAGTTTCAGTGGCCAAAGAAATTGAACTGGAAGACCCCATTGAAAATCTGGGCGCACAAATGGTAAAAGAAGTGGCTTCTAAAACCAATGATTTAGCCGGAGACGGCACCACAACCGCTACTGTTCTGGCACAGGCAATCATCCGTGAAGGATTGAAAAATGTGGCGGCTGGAGCAAACCCGATGGACCTGAAAAGAGGTATTGACAAAGCGGTGAAATCAGTGGTAGACAACCTGCAAAAACAATCACAGAAAGTAGGAGACAGCTCTGAAAAAATTCAGCAAGTAGCATCTATTTCAGCCAATAACGATGAAAATATCGGCTCACTTATTTCTGAAGCATTCAATAAAGTTGGAAAGGAGGGAGTCATCACTGTTGAAGAAGCCAAAGGTACAGAAACCTTTGTGGAGGTGGTAGAAGGAATGCAGTTTGACAGAGGTTATCAGTCTCCTTATTTTGTGACTGACGCAGACAAAATGATAGCCGAACTGGAAAACCCGCGCATACTACTTTACGACAAAAAAATATCAAACCTTCAGGACATTCTTCCGATTCTCGAACCGGTTGCCCAATCAGGACATCCGCTTTTGATTATTTCAGAGGAGGTAGAAGGACAGGCTTTGGCCACTTTGGTGGTGAATCGTTTGAGAGGTTCGCTGAAAGTAGCTGCGGTAAAAGCTCCTGGATTCGGAGACAGAAGAAAGGCAATGCTCGAAGACATCGCCATACTGACCGGTGGTACAGTAATCTCAGAAGAAAGAGGTTATTCACTGGAAAATGCAACCATTGATATGTTGGGTTCTGCCGAAAAAGTACAAATCGACAAAGACAACACTACCGTCGTAAACGGCAAAGGAAAAGCGAATCAAATCAAAGCAAGAGTTAACGAACTCAAGGCACAAATTGAGGCAACAACTTCTGATTACGACCGCGAGAAATTGCAGGAGAGATTGGCCAAACTTGCCGGTGGAGTTGCAGTACTCTATGTAGGTGCCGCATCCGAAGTGGAAATGAAGGAGAAGAAAGACAGAATCGATGATGCCCTGCATGCGACCAGAGCTGCTGTAGAAGAGGGAATCGTGGCCGGAGGCGGTGTGGCATATATCAGGACGCTTGACTCGCTCGATAAACTCAAAGGAATCAACAGCGATGAGGAAACCGGTATCAGCATCGTGAAAAGAGCCATTGAAGAACCTTTGAGACAAATCGTCAACAATGCCGGTGTAGAAGGTTCTGTGGTTGTGGCAAAAGTAAAAGAAGGCAAAGATGACTTCGGTTACAATGCCAAAACAGATAAGTATGAGCATATGATGAAAGCCGGTATCATTGACCCGACCAAGGTTACCCGTGTGGCCTTGGAGAATGCTGCCTCGGTTTCAGGAATGCTGATTACCACCGAAGCGGTGATTACCGAAATCAAAAAAGACGAACCGGCTATGCCTCCAATGGGTGGCGGAATGCCGGGGATGATGTAATAATTTCTCCTTTAATTAGTGAAGAGTGATTATTAATTGGTAATAAATAAGCGGGCAGGAATGTCCGCTTTTTTGTTATTTTGAATCACTATTGTCCGATTAAAAATTAAGAAACATTGAATATATTAATCAAAATCAATAAGTTATGTTTTAAACCCGATAATCATATCTTGAGATGGAGTAATTGTCGTTTTAAATGAAAAAAAAATTTACTCATTCCTTAAATTGGTATGATTAATAAGGTTTGACAAAACTATCTCATGTCTTTTGTCTAAAAGCGAAGCGGTCTTAAATCTTTGTCGGACACGACTGATTCTGAATCATAAAAAATAAAACCGTATTTTCGTTGCTAAGAAATTTACAATTGAAACACTTAAAGATATGAGTATTAAAGACGGTATTTTAGCCGAAATAAAACGCGAGACCCTCAATACCGGAAGGGTTTTGGACAATCTCAGCAATGAACATTGGAATTACAAACCGCACGAAAAGTCAATGACTTTGGGAGAGCTGGCTTCACATGTTGTGGAGCTTCATAATTGGGTACATCATTCCCTGTCTAAAGATGTTTTTGACTTCTACGCAGACTATACTCCACCCAAAGCTGCAAGTGTGGAAGAATTAAAAGCCGAACTGGAAAAAGGTTTACAGAAAAACAACGAGTTTGTAAATGCTCAAACCGATGAATTCTGGCTGACGAATTGGACTTTGAAAGCGGGTGAACAGACCCTTTCGAAAATGCCGAAATTGGGCGCATTCCGCTTTATAATTACCAATCATCTGATTCACCACCGCGGACAATTGACGGTTTATATGCGATTGCTCAACATTCCGGTTCCTGGAAATTACGGACCTTCGGCAGATGAAAAATAAAAGTATTCAGGTAAAAAGCCGGTAGGGAGATACTTGCTTTTTTGTGAAAATAAATAAAGAAGAGACTGCCCCAGAAAGTTCAATTTAATGAACTGTCTGAACAGCCTCTTTAGCCTAATCTAAAAACAATTGAGTACCCCAGTTTTGAAAAATATTTCTGTCGTTGAGAGAGCCTAATGTTTGGTTCTCAATTCTATATTTCACCTGCTCCTGGTAGAAAAGTCATTAACAATGACCAATCATGATTTGAAAATTTGATTTCATTGATACTGATTTCAAAGACTGAACTTAATCCCTGCTGCGACAACCAGTTGCCCGCCATCTATGATTACATATTTCAATTCGGCAAATGGTATTATAGTCGAGCCAATACTGAAGTTTGCGCCGGCACCGATATTTGCACCGATACGGCCGTCTGAACCGGAATAACCTCCCAACACGCCATAACCGTAATCGATTCCGTCGTATTTAACTTTTACGCTTGAGTAATTTATACCCGCCAGTCCGTACAAATCAATGTTGTCTGTGTCTAAAAAGTAATAATTGGCATTTGCATTGAATTCGAACCAATTTATTTTAACACCGTATTGGTCTTTCGGGAAATAAAAAATAAGCGATGGAGAAATCGTCAGTTTCTCCATAACCGGAATTTCAGCGTTTACGCCGAAGCCCAGATTTTCGATTTCAGTGCCATAGGCAAGCATTCCGCCTATTTTAAATTCAGATTGCGCATTTGTGAATTGAAATGCGAAGGTCAGTAAGATTAAGTAAATTGAATTTTTCATATTGATAATGTATTTGAATTAATTAAAAAGGTACATACTCGAAATTTCCGTTTACGGTATGTGATTCCTGAATTTCCACACCGTCTTCTTCATAGATATGGAGAACAACTCCTTCAAAATTTCCTTTGACATATCTAATCATATTATGAAATTCCGAGTCAATATTCATTTCGGTCACATGTACCGAAACAGTTCCGGTTTCGAGTTCAACGTGCTCGAAACCGAAGTATATGCTATAGGTAGAATGACCGTAAACCAGTTCAGTCAGTTTTTCTAACGGTGGAACGTTAATGCGAAATGAGAGTAACTGGTCGTTGTCTGTCATGGCAATGTAAACCATTTCATCTGTTCCTGTTTCGGGATTCTCAGGAACATAGGAAGCAATTTGCACATTGCCGTCGTTCTGCTGTGTTTTTTTGATTTCAAAGTTGCCATTGATAGAGGGTCCGTGGATACTGTATTTCACAAAACTGTTGAACGGAGGTGCTTCGTCATCATCGTTTCCTTTGCTGCAGGACAGACAAATAAAAATGGCGAGTGAAGCATGCAAAAGAGTTTTAAAGAATGTATTCATAACTTTTGTTTTTTAACTTTTTAGTGAAAACCGGCAATTCTGTTTCAAAGTAATCAACTATGAATTGCCAGCCTTCTCTTCATTTACATTAAATTCTCAAACGTTTAAGGTTGATAGATTCTGACCCATTTCTGTTCAGATCCGGGTGCTACATAATTCACCCAAATGCGCAATGTATCGTCATGCGTATATTCCATATATCCGCCGTAGTAAGCATTGTTTGACCCAAGTTCTTCGTGCTCAAAATCAGAATCTCCTGTTTGCGTAATATCTTTCCATTTGATGCTGTTGAGCTGGAAACCGGAATTGGCAGGATCGGTAACTTTTCCCTGGTTGTCCGTTACAGTAACTTCCATACCATCGGCAGTGGGATTTGAGCTGTTCACTCTATACCACTTGCCTTGCAGGTCATTTAGTGTATATTGAGTACCTCCCTGCGATTGGTCATCATCATTTGAACAGCTGCTGATCACCATGGCCAAAAGAAATAAACTTGTAAATTTTAAAATTGTTTTCATCTTCATTTTTGTTTTTTTGAATTATTAAATAAATTAATTAAACGAATTGAGTATTTTTCAATTCAGGTTAAAATCAAATCAATGATTTATACTCGCTTTTATTGATGGTCTTGTTTTCTTTTTTGAAATCTGCGCAAATCATAGAGAATTTGTCTTTATTTTTATTGTCCGCTTCCGATCTGCTCTTAGCAGGATTAAAACAATTTATCCAGTTTTAGTTCTTCGGTCGCTTTCCAGGTCGCTTTGGCGTCCATATCGTAGCCGTTTACAGTGACGGCAAAACGGTCTTTGTACATAAAAGCCAATTTTGTTGTGTTCGTATTCTTTTCATAAATTTCGGTGCCTTGCATGTCTTTGTCGTCCAGTATCTTCAGCGACCGACTATCGGTTTCCTCCGGTGTAATGTGAACCAGGGTTGAGAACATGGTGAGGACTGCATGAGAACCTTTCCCGGCTCCATCGGCGACATACACCTCGATTTTTTTGGTTCCTTCCCCTTTGTAGGAAGCCGTTGCCCCCACAACATTCTGGGAAGCCAGCGCACTTTCTTTGTACGTATCCAGTTTCATCCCGGATAGATCCTGTGGAAACCATTTCTTCAGGTCTTCTTGGCTGATAGACTCCACGTTCCTAAGGTTTAGGGATCGTTTGGCTATCCCTTGGACACTTTTTGTTGCCAGGCTCGTTTCTTCTTTTGCCTTGCTTGTGTTTTTATCTTTGCTGTTGCAGGCCACCATCACTGTAAAGAACAGCAACAGGCTGATGGCATAAATGAAGAGGTTTAATATTTTCATGATCCTATTTGTTTGGTGTTGTCCTTCGTTATTTCTTTACCAGTGTTGCCACCTTCTTTTTGTTGTCGATATGGTAAACAAACTGATCACCGGGAATAAACTGATCTCCCGGGATGAATTGGTCGCCGGGGATAAATTGGTCTCCCGGTATAAATTGATCACCCGGAATGAACTGGTCACCGGGGATAAAGGGTTTGGCGATATCCAGGATCAGTATTGCATTGGGATGTGGTGCGATTGTAAATTGATTGGCGTTGAGATGTTTCAATGTAGTCTGGGGGAACGTTTTTAATAGCTTTCCCTTCCTCTCTTTGACTATTTTTAACTTTTTGTCCGCACCTTGCTTAAATTTGCCGAACAACACACCGGCATAGTAGGTTTTTTCGGCAGATGCCATCTCCTTTCGGACTTTGGAAAACATCACCAGGTCTTCTGCCTGCCCGGTTTTGTTGTCGACGATCAGGACCACTTTGGCGCCGTCCGATGTTTTATACTTCTTTTGTGCGAAAGCTGTACCTTGTAAACCTGTCGCTATCATCATGATGATGATTGTTTGTGTCAATGTTTTCATTTTACTGTTTTTTTATTTATTATTTTATGAGTTTGTCCATTGGCAAAGCTTCGATGACTTGCTCCGCTTCCTCCTTGCTAAATCGGGAAGCATCGACACTGATGAGCAGACGGCTTTGATGCACAAATGAATGATGGTAGGTGTAATCGAAATAAGATTGTATGGTTCGAATATTACCTATCGTTACGATTTCTTCCCCCTCATTGATTGGAAGTTTTCCATTTATCGTCTTTTCCATTTGTAAAAACATTCCACCGGCAATTGGTGCAGCAGTAGGTCCTGCTCCATCGGTTACCGTTAAGATGATCTCTTTATCTCCACTATTTGTATAGCGACCAGCAATGCCGTTAACACCCGAACGACTCATAGACCCGGGATGAACACTTTGTAGCGGTAATCCGCCAAGCTCAGAAGGCAGCCAGGCTTCGAGTTCTTCCATGGTGAGCGGTGTTAACTCACTCAGATTAGGATTTGTGGATTCTTTAAAAAGTTTTTCGGGCATATCGGTATTCGTATCTTCCGCCTGACTGTTGGATGTAGGGTTGTTGCAGGCAAGAATTAGCGCACTTGCCGCAAATGGAAGAAATAATGTTTTCAACTTTTCCATACGATCATCTATGTTGGTTTACAGCTTCTTGAAAAGTGATGGCAGGAGGCAAATTGACCGTCAAATCCATGTCGTATGAATATCGGACAAAACCATCTTTCAATGCGTCGATATACACTAATCTGCCAAATTGATCAAAAGTCATTGATTTTCCGCGCTCCTTACCGCTGGAAACGGTAAATTTGTTACAGCCGGTGCCGCCATCGGGGCAGCCTACTTCTGATTCCGTTACAGGGGATTGGCCTTTGAGCGTTTCTGATGAGTATAACATCGCCCAATGGATCAATACCGGGAACCCAACGAGACTACTCATATCATCTGCTTTCTGCATATATTCCAACATAGAAGCTATGGCGTCGCTAAGTCCATTTTCAAGTAAAAACTCACGAAACTCTTGCACATTTAGATCTCCGCTTGGGCTGAATGCAAGGGATGTATAAAATACCAACCCTTCCGAAAAACTCGGAGAGCCCACATTTTGCCATTGAGCATAAGCTTTTGTTGTCAAGCCTGCCACTACCAGTAAACAGGCTGCTAATTTCTTTAATGGTTTGTTCATTTTTCTTGTTTTTAGGTTTAACTTCTGTCAGCAAAATTAGTTGGTCTGCTGTGCCGTCCTAATTACTGTAAACAATAGTATCTGGAATAAAATATTCATGAATGAAATCGTGTTATAGATTCGTTGATACAGGGTTTGATTTTATTGCAGTAAAACTATGCTATGGTTGAAAATTAGCGTATTGCATATGTTTCAAAAGTGCCAACAAATGTTTTTTTATATAAATAATTGGATTTTGAAGACAAATCGTCGCTTTGCGAAAGATGAATTACAAAGAAGTCACAAAATCAGATTTTATAATTGATCTTGCTGAAACTCTGCCGGCGTACAACCGAAAGTTTCTTTAAAACATTTGGAGAAATAAGAAGGGGTGTTGAAGCCTACCAAATAGGAAATCTCAGAAATATTTCGTTGGCTTTTGAGTAATTCTTTGGCCATTTTCAAACGTTGGGAGCGAATGAATTCCGATGTGGAAACACCCAAAACAGCGTGCAGTTTTTTATGAAGTTGTGAACGGCTCATTCCCATTAACCGTGAAAAATCTTCACTGGTAAGCGCCGAATCTGTGATGTGCTCTTTGGTGATTTTTTCCAGTCTTTCCAGAAACTCCTGTTCGGTAGAAGTAACGAAAAGTTCAGCCGGAAGATTGAAAGTTTTGGAGTAGAGTTCTTTCATTCGCTCTCTGGAATTGAGAAGGTTACGAATTTTCAGTTTTAAAATATTCGGATTAAAAGGTTTGGTGATATAATCATCTGCGCCCGACTGAAGCCCTTCAATCTCATTATTGTCACCTGCTTTGGCTGTCAGCAGAATAATAGGAATATGGCTGGTTTGTTCATTGAATTTAAGTTTGTTGCACAATTCTATACCCGATTTGACAGGCATCATTACATCACTGACTATTATGTCCGGCAAATGTTTGAGCGCCATTTCAATTCCGGTTTTCCCGTTCTCGGCTTCCAGGATTTTATAGTTTTTCGGAAAATTTGAAACGATAAAAGCCCGCATTTCGGGGTTATCTTCCACGATGAGGAGTTTCGGCGGTTTTTTTTCATCATATTCCGACAAAACCAACGGTATTTCTTCTTTCGAAAATGTTTCTTTATTCACCAAAACAGCATCCGACAATTGATTGCCGTCAATTCCAAAACTTTCCGGAATTTCATTTTCAGGAGTTCTATCAGCAAAAAGAGCCGAATCCGCGGGCAATGAAACCCTGAATTGGATATCATTATTTTCAATCAGTTTGGCAACAATATTTCCGTGAGCCAATTCAACCAACTCTTTGATAAGAGACAATCCGATTCCCACGCCTTCACTGTCTTGCCCCGCCCGATAATAACGTTCAAAAAGCTGAGAGACGTCTATGTCGATTCCGGGTGTAGTGGTATTGGTTATCACAAAAATCCAATAGCCGTTTTTGATATACGTTTCCACGTTTATGCTGCCGTTTTCTGGCGTGTATTTCAGGGCGTTAGACAATAAATTTGAAGTGATTTTTTCAACAATATCCCGGTCAAACCAACCGTTTTTCAGGTCTTTGATGTTTGTGGTAAAGTGTTTTTTATTGCCCAAAGCCTCCTTTTGGAAACTATCTATAATGGGTTGTAAAACAGCTTTTAAATCGCCTTGTTTTGCCGAAAGCGTTACGTTGCCAGCATCCAGTTTTGCCAAGTCAAGCATTTGGTTGATAAGACCCAGAAGGCGTTGGGCATTGCGCCGAATAAGGTTCAGTTCCTTTTTTTCTTCGGAAGGGAGCTGTGGAGTGGACAGTTTCCGTTCAACAGGCGATAATATCAGAGTGAGCGGCGTGCGGAACTCGTGGGTAATATTTTCGTAAAAACGGGCCTTGGTGGCGTTCAACTCTTCCATGGTCTTCGTTTTCATCTTTTCCACTTCAAGTTCATAGCGGTTTTTGATGCGCCTGTCGTCTACCTGTTTGTTCCGCAGGGCCACCACAATGGAAAATAAGATAATTTCCAAAACCATCAGTTTCAGAAAAATGGTATGATCATCCAAGATCAGCGACAGTACATTGGCAACGATAAGCACCAAACTGCCTGCGAGTACGATTTTGGCAATGATGTCGGATTTTTGGAACATCAGGAACACAAACAATCCGGTAGAAGAAACCATGGTTGCCAACCGGAAAGAATCCATCAACAAAAAACGATAAGGGAAATAGGGAAACAGCACGATTTGAAAACCGTAAAGCACTCCAAAAGCCAAAATGCCCAGCAGCAGACTACGCGTAAATGGGTAGGCTTTTGGAAATTCATGTTTAAAGTCCAGAAAATAGAACACAAACCAGATGTAGCAGCCAATGTTGGCAACATAAGCCAACTGGTTGACATAAAAATAAAACTCAGGGATGCTGCTTTTTTGATAGAAGTTGATGAGCCATGGCAGCCGGTTGGCATAATACAGTGCAACGCCCAACAAATAAAGGCCATATACAAGAAAACTTTTGTTTTTACTGATGAAAAAATTTACTAAGAATAGAAAAAAGGAAATAAATACTACGCCAATATAGAAAATTTTATCACTTTGATTTTGGTGAATTTGAAGCATATCGCGCATGAATGGAGTTTGGTTGTCGGAAAAAAAATACTGGGGTATATGGTGCCAGTGGGATTTGGTCCAATAGGTAATGGCCGTTTTGTTAAAGAAAAAGGGTTTTGAAAAGTCAATGTCAGTGGTCCGGATAGACAATATTTGAAATTGTGGGGACGCCACTATGTTTTTTTCCCTCTTAGCAAAATGGCCTATGGTGTGGCGCTCGTAGGTTTCAGAACCTTTGACCGGAACATATATATCTGAAAAGTCGGTAGCGATGAGGTACAGGAACAAGAGTTTTCTGTTGGCTTCTTCAGGAATGGAAAGCCGGTACCAATATTTCGACTGAATATTGAGTTTTTCGGTTTGCCCCATGACGAATTGTTTATCCAAAATATCGTCAAAGGTCAACGCACGGGTAGGGTCTTCAAAATAAGCAAGACCTGCCACGTTCTTCAAACCAAACGCATTCGTTTTGTTTTCTGTGTCCTGACCTAATAAAAACAAGGGGAAAAACAGCAAAATCGCGGTGGTTTTGAGAATGTATGGAAAGCGTTTTTGCATAGCTCAAAACAGGTTTGAGTGTTCAAATAGATTCGCCCCCAAATTAAGATAAATTTTTTAATTCTTTGTTTCTTTGCTATTCAAAAGCTTTTCGTTCTGAAGTAAGGGGCGTGGTTCGGGTTTTGAATCCTTCAAAAACGGTTTTTTATTTAAGGAACCTGGTACACGACAAAAATTGATCTTGTCTGCTTTTTTTTTATATTCGTCATTCAAACTCAAATTATGTCAAAAAATACGCTCTTTACGGTTTTTATTTTTATCGGTCTTGGTCTTGCAAATGCGCAAAAGACAGAAATTTCGATTTCTTACGGCACGCCTTCACTTTATGGAGTTGCTTATGATTTTGTGAATGTGGTCTTTAACCAGGTTGATCAGAACGATGAAGTAAGGGCTTCTGCCAAAGGAGTACTCGATGCATCGGTTTCTTTTTACAGTCCGAATCAAAAATGGCAGTACGGTCTGGGGTTGATGAATGAATTTTTTGATGATGACAATACATCCTACGGCACAGATGCAAATTTTTTCACTCTGTTGCCAAATGTCAATTATCTGTGGAGAAAACCCGAAAGGAAATTTCAGATTTATTCGGGCGCAGGTCTTGGGATAACTTTTATGAAACTGAATTATACCGACAAAGAATCAAACGACAGAGTAAACGACAGCAAGACGGCAGTAACCTGGAATGTGACACCGTTCGGATTGAAATACGGTCAGGATTACGGTCTTTTCTTTGACAGCAGCGTCGGCATCAGATCGTTTGCACGTTTGGGATTTTTCTATAAATTTTAATAAAAAAAGAATGAGCCCGATACTCAGACGAATTCAGGCTCATTCCAAGGTTTAGGCGGTAAATCAATTACTTGATTTCAACGCAGCCAACCCTTCCGCCTGCATTACCGGTCGGCTGTGTATGAAAATCATCAAGGGTGTCGTGAATGATCACTCCTTTTCCGATAATATTTTTTGAAGCATCTTTACATCCAATGCACCATTTGTCGGTTTTGAAAATCATGCCTGCATTTCCGCTCGCATCTGCATTCAGGTTGCCAATGTCTCCTCTGTGAAAATGCCCTTCTCCCCAACGGCCGTGGTCACTTTCGGTCGGATTCCAATGTCCTCCGGTGGATGTGAAATCGGGTGCAGAACAGTCAGCTTTTTCGTGCAAATGAATGGCATGCAGTCCGGGTGTCAGTCCACTGGCTTTGACTGTCATGGTAACTTCGTCTCCTTTTTGAACAAAGCTCACAGTTCCTGCAGTGGGAGTTCCGTCTTTGGGCATGATTTGATAAGTAAGCTCTTTGGTGGGTGCACAAGACACCGCAAACAACAGGGCAGCGACACAGACTGCGGGTATTTTTAATAGTTTCATTTTTATTGGTTTTGAATAATGAGTTATTTGAGCTTGAAAGTTACAAAACTTCTGACGAAAATCTCACAAAGGCGAATGCTTAAATTCAAAAATCGAATCCATCCAAAAAACAGTTTTCAAAATCCTGCCAAAATCCCGGGTAGGATTTGTTGACCACTTCAGGATTTTCGATTTTTAATTCTCTCAACAGGCACAATGGAGCAAAGCTCATTGCCATCCGATGGTCGTTGTAGGTTTTTATCAATGGAATTTTATCGGTTTCAGAAAAATTTGTCAGTGAAATACTGTTCGATGTGATTTCAGCAGACACCCCGATTTTTTGAAGTTCATTTTGGAGTGCATATAACCTATCGGTTTCTTTTATTTTCAGTGTTTGCAGTCCGTTCAGCTGACATTTCAGTTGCAGTCCGGCAGCCGTCACTGCAATGGTCTGCGCCAGATCTGGCGTATCGTTTAGGTTGATTTCAAATGATTTAGGGATGAAGTCAGTATTTTTGGTCAACCGGATATGGTTTCCAATGAATTCTGATTCCACTCCGAATAATTTTCGATACAATTCAATGACCGCCGAATCACCTTGTAGGCTTTTGGGTTTAAAATTTCCAATGCTGATTTTCGGGTTTTGAGCCAGTGCTGCCACTGAATAAAAATAAGAAGCCGAGCTGAAATCAGATTCAACTTCCCAATCTCTGGCAGTGAGTCTGGGTGCATGAAATACTTGAATCGACCGTGGTTCAAACTCAACTTCAACGCCTGATTTTTTCAGTATATCAATCGTCATTTTTATGTAGGGCAATGAAGTGATTTCTCCTTTGAGGTTTATTTTCAGTCCGTTGCTGAGTTTGGGTGCAATCAGCAATAAAGCAGAAACAAATTGGCTGCTCACTCCCGATTCGAGTGATATTTCGTTTTTTTTAATTTTTTTTCCTTTGATTTTTAGGGGTGGAAAACCTTCTTTTTCGGTGTAAGAAATTTCTGTTCCCAGTGCATTCAGTGCGTCCACGAGAATGCCGATGGGTCTCTGTTTCATTCGGTGAGAGCCGCTGAGAAGGATTTTGCGCCCTTGGTTTATTGAAAAATACGCAGTCAGAAAACGCATGGCGGTTCCGGCGTGGTGGATGTTGATTTCGTCAGAAACTGATTCCAGTGCTTTTTTCATCAATTGGGTGTCTTCTGCCTCCGAAAGATTGTGAATTCTGAAAGGTCGGTCATAAAGCGATTGAAGAATCAGCAGCCGATTGCTTTCACTTTTGGAACCGGGGATCTGAATTTCAGCCGAAGGACACAGCTTCATTTGTTTTAGCCTCAAAATCTCACTCATGAAATTGTAAATAATCGAGTTGGAATAACGAAATACAAGGTATCAAAAAAGCCGGAATTCAACATATCCGGCTTGATTTTATTTGAGTTTTTTGTTTTGTAGGTGTCGTTCATGATCCCTTTCTGTTTTCAGTTGCATTTTTTTGTAGAATGCACTTTCCAGATCCACCCCTGTTTGATTGGCCAGGCAGAGGCATACAAAAATAACATCGGCCAGTTCTTCACCAAGGTCTTTTGATTGATCCGATTCTTTTTCTGATTGTTCACCATATCTTCTGGCGATGATCCGGGCGACTTCACCTACCTCCTCGGTAAGTTGTGCCATATTGGTCAGTTCGTTGAAATAACGGACGCCGTGTTGATGAATCCATTCATCCACATCTTTTTGTAATTGTTTGAGACTCATTTTTGTTAATTTTTTACAAGTACCACTGCTTGTGCTTCTGCTGCAATTTGTTGGTTTTCAAGATTTCTGATGTGCTGGTAATAATCAGAGGGAAGTGAGCTGTGGTTGAGTTGGGAAACGGTTAAAACTATCAGATAACCACCCTCTTCCTTTACCTGGTAGGCATAAGCTGCAACATCGCCTTGAACAACATGTTGTTTTTGCTCTGGAAGGCTTTCTGTTTTGTAACCTTGTGGCAATTTGATTTTGATGATTTTGGTTTCGTTCATTGCTGTGCCGAATTCCAGCGGATAAGTTCTGCTTTCTTGTGTGAACGAACTTTTGACCAGTTGCTCAAACAGCATCGGATTGATGATAATTTTATTACCCACTACATTGCCCAAGGATAGGTCAGTGAATTTGAAACTGTATCTTGAGATGCCTTTTTCATCGTTTTCATCGATTTTGAATCCATCAATGTCAAAATTATAATTTTTCAAATACTGTTTTTCAAACTTCTTAGGGTCATCTGTTCTGTCCATTTTGTCATTCATGGCAAAATACGCGTCTCTGATTTCCGAAAAATTCCCGCTGATACTTCCGTCGGGCGATAGTTCGGCATTGATTTGTATTTTGTTGCTACTGAGTGAATAATTGGTCAATGGAATTTCTTGTACTCCATTTTCTGTTACTCTGAAACCTCTGTGGTTGAGATCTCTTAATGGAAGCATATTGATGTCGCTGAGTTTTTCGGTGGCGTCCATCAGGAAGAGTTTATCGTTGATGATGACACTTGCAATCACAAAGTTCAAACTGCTTCGTGACGGAAAAGAATAATTGATAATCAGATTATTGGTCGTGCTCAAGAGTACAGGAGCTGCATCCAATCCGGCTTTTTGTAGCATTGAAACGAGCAGCAGATTGATGTCGGCAGAATTTCCTGTTTTGTTTTTGAAAGTTTGACGAAGTCCATTTTCGGGTATGATGGAATTAAATCGATCCCATGTGAAGTTGCTTTTTACGAAGTTGAAAATCATGGAAGCGTTTTCAAAGGGTGTTTTGTCGCTGGCAATCAATCCGTTCACTGTTTCATCCAGAAATGAGTTTCCTTTGAGCTGACCACCAAAATTTGAACTCTCCATCAGGTCTTTTCCGATTTGTGCCCAAGTGGTCGAAAAATTTTGTGTAAGTATGCCCGGATGCTCCAATTTCATCATTTCAAAACGGATGGAGGCTTTCATATTGTTGCTGTTCAGCACATAAGGCTCGTTCTTGATGGAAGGGATGTTTTCTAAGGAGTATTCAATTATGCTTTCGGTGTAGTCGTTCTGAAAGTTTGTAGTCCTGTCGTTCTTTACTTTTGGAATGAGTCCACCTCTGTAATCGTTGCTGTAAACAATCAGTTCGGGCGCAATCAGTTTGTAGGAACTGTATTGTACGGGAATGTCCCTCTGAAAGAACCATCTGCCCAAGTCAAAAATAAAAGGGGTGTCAATGACATACCTGTATTCGATGACTGAGCCGTTTTGCACATTTGGGAAAGTCAGTGTTTTGGTTTCCCAGTATTTGTTTTTTCGGTCGCTGAAGATGTCAGCGTTTCTCACTCTTGTACTGACTACTTTTCCGTTCTCCAAGTTGGCAGTAGCGGCTTTGAATTCGATGGTTTTCTCGCGGTCACTGCCTGAAATGTACAAGGGGATTTCAATTTTGAGCAATTCGTCATCTGCCCTGTTTTTGTCATAAATTTTAATTCTACCTTCTACGGTTTTGTTGGCCTTGAACTTCCGTTCACTGATTGAGTATTCTAAGTTTACCACCGATGTTTCATAAATAACTTCAGCCGCAGCATCCGGTTCCAATTGACTTTTTTCTGACAAAACTTCCTCCTTCGAAATTTTCCCGTACCGAAAGTCTTGGGCCACCAATGTGGTGAAAGAGATTCCCAATAGTAATGTAAATAAATGTTTCATATCAAAATTATTTTCTTTCCAATAATATTTTTGAGTTGTCTAAAGAGGATACTATGCGTATAAATTCTACATAATCATTAAATTCTTCCTTCTTGTAAACACCGTCTTTGACGGTCAGTTTTCTTTGAACCCTTAGGCTACCGTCCTGATTTTCTTTGACCGAAAGCAGGTAACTACCAAAGCGATCCAGAAGAACAATGTCATTAAACTTTTCGTTCAAATGGTATCCAGAAGGTGGATTGAGTACAAAATCAATCTCATCCGTATAACCGAATCTGACTTCAAAAGGGTGTTTTCTGTCTTTGGTTTTTTTGAGCGATGAGCTGTGTCTTCCTGCGGGCAGTAAGCTGAGCATAAGGCTGTTGCCTACTACAGAAGCGTAGTTCTCTGCATCCATGCTGACGGAGGTAGTAAACACTGCATTGTGCCGGTCATTCTCAAAGTCATAGCTATTAAGATTCAGATTGGGCAGGTGGTTGTATTGCTTTCTCAAAGATTGCAGTTTTTCTTTTTCGGGTTCAAAATAAATTCTGTAGAACAAGTCGTACTGCAGTCCCGAGTGCACTGTTTTCAGCTCCAGATTGATTTTTCCGTTGGCATCCAAGTGTCCTTCACCGCTGATTTTCTCAATGTTTTTTTCGGCCGGAAATTTTTGTGTGCTGATGATTTCGGCACCTTCTGGTCTGACCGAAACCGCATAACGGTCATCGGTTCCAAATCCAAGATAATTGAACGGGCTCTGCTGACTGGTACATTCCAGCCAGATGATTTCATCATCGAGGGGAACATTAACAATCACATGATTTCCTTGCAGCGAAGCAAATTTTTCGTCCATGTCCTGTTTGCGTCTTAGATTGGAGTTAACGATGGTATAAAACGCCTCGATTCCCGCAAAGTTAAGCAGACTTATCATGTAATTCGACAATGCTTTGCAGTCGCCGTAACTCTTGTCGCTGACATAGGTGGCCGGAAAGGGTTCCCATCCGCCAATGCCAATCGACACATTGACATATCGGGTTTTTGACTGCATATAGCTGTAGAGTATTCTGACTTTTTCCACCGGGTCATCCACTCCGTCTATCAGTTGCAGAACGGTTTGTTTGTCTTTTTCGCTGAGTTCCCTTTTGTCTTTCAGCAGTTCGTTGTAATACCATTTTCCGAATTGTTCCCAGTTTTCAAAACTTCCGCTGACACCTTCTAATTGAATTTTGTTGGGTACTGCCATCAGTCGGGGAGTGAGTTCGCTCAAGACTGGGCTGAGGATTTCTTCTTGTATGGGTTCCAAATTTTTGATGGAATAAGTAATCTTGTTGCCTTGTTCAATTTTATTGACATTCCAACCTTCAAAGTTTTTTTCTGTTTTTCTGATTTCAATGGAAGTAGAATTGACCATTTCATAGGTCGAACTTTCAACACCGAGATTGTAGCCGACTACAGGTAACCAACCGGGGAACATCATGGTGTTGGAAGTGGTAAATTCTCTTTGGTATTTGATGGTAAATGGGTAGGATGCCGGAGTGAATTCGTAGTACCGCATTCTGTTGTCGATAAAAAGTGAATAGCCGTCGGACACGCTCACATCTTTTTGGTCCTTTGACCTGAGTTTTTTGATTTCTTTGCCATTTTTGTCATAGAGTACGGCGGTATATTTTGAAATGTTCATTCGTTTGTCATAATAGATTGGCTGAAAAGCGTATCCCAATCCGGTTTCATTCAAAACGGTAATCACAATTTCATCGGTTAATTTCAATTTGTTTTGACTGATGAGTTCCACCCTGGTGTTGTCTGCTCTGACAACAGCGAATGCTTCTTCGGTCAGTTTTTTTGGAATGCGGTCAACAGCGTATTCCTGAGCACAGAGTGAGGAAGCAAAAAGCAAAACCGTAATCATCAGTTGGTTTAAGTATTTCATTTTATTCTTTGTTTTTTGAGTCTATCCAAATCGTTACCGGTCCGTCGTTGAGTAACTCTACTTTCATGTCCGCACCAAAAATTCCGCATTGTATGGGGCGAATGTATTTATTTTTCAAAACTTTAACAAAACTTTCATACTGAGTTTTGGCAGTTTCTGGTGGAGATGACCTGATGTAGGACGGGCGATTGCCTTTTTTGGTAGAAGCATGAAGTGTAAACTGACTGACCACAAGAAGCTCTCCAGCAACCTCTTCAACGGAGATATTCATCACTCCGTTTTGGTCGGGAAAAATCCTCAGTCGGATGATTTTGTTGGCCATCCATTCAAAGTCCTCTTCGCTGTCTGATTCCTCAAAACCCACCAATATCAGTAATCCATTACCGATTTTTCCGCAAATTTTTCCGTCTATTTTAACATTTGCGTGACTGACCCTTTGTATGACTGCCCTCATTTTATTCAAAATTTTCAATAAACTTAATAATTAAAATGGAAATCAAATTCAGAAGTCCAATTTTGAATCTACTTTCTTGTGGATCTTTGATTTTGTAGAACAAAAAAATCCTTTTGTCAGGCAGGCAAAAGGATTTTTGTTTCGTTTTTGTATTTGTTCAGCAAATTTCTTTACTTCTTCTCCTCAGATAATAAACCCCAACTGCCATACCGACCATTGGGAGAAGAAAAAGCCAGTCGTTAACGGGAACTTTGCCACCGGGGTTCCCGGGGCCTAAATCTTCACCGTAATCAGGTTCGCTGCCTGTAGCTGTAGGAGAAGTGGAATAGTCCGGTCCTGTATCGCTGAAATAACCGTCATTTTCAGAAAACGGGCTGTTTTGTGCCTGGGTCTGCTCCTCTTCAAAGAATTGACCACGAGCCATTCCTGATAAGAAGAACGAGAGGATAATAACAGTTGTTTGTTTTCTTATTTTCATTTTACTTGTTCACAAACTTCTTGTTGACATATTCTCCTGTCTCGGTTTTAACGACGATAATCAGAATTTGTTGTCTTAATTCAAGAGAATTGATGCTGTGTTCCTTAGAATTAACATCCGACTTTTTATACACAGGTCTTCCGTCTATACCAAACACTTCCACATCGGTGATTTTATCCATGGATGAATAAATTCGGATTTTTCCGTCTCTTTTACTTATGTCAACTTTGTTTGCAAATATAGTACCTTCTACAGAATTATTGCCAAATTTATTTTGTTTATATACTATCGTAAACCTATTAGGATGTTCACCTGCCCTGGTGACAAACTTATAAACTCGTTCGTTCAGTTTAGTAGTGATACCTGTCAGTCGGTCTATTAAATAGATGTTCTGTCCTTGTTCAAATACTCCTTCTACCTGATGGAGTGAAATGACATAGGTGCCTGTTTCAAAGGCATTGTATCCGAGCAGAATAGCATCATCGTCATGAAAGCTTGATTTGCCTTGAATGATGGAGGCAGTTTCTCCGGCAAAGGTGTACAGTTCGTCAGAACTTCCGGAGTTTTCGGTGTCATCTTCAGCAAACAAATCGTTTCCTCCATCGAAATAAACCACAGCGGTCATGGCGTCGAGTCCAGCAGGTGTTGTCAAGGTCAGCCAGTATCTGTTGTCCTTCGGGGTTTTTGTTCCGGGTTTTCCGTTGAAATTGACACCGTTGTTATTGCTTCTGAATTCATTTTTGAAATCTAAGGTTTGTCCGTTTGCATCTGGCTTTGCCTGAATCATAAATCCGGTACCCACAGTGATATGCCGGCTCGGGATTCTTAGTGTTCCGCTTGCGCCAATGGCTGCAGTTCCTGTTCCATTGGTTCCCGCAGCTGCATTGAATGATGCGTAATTGCTTTGTTGGTAATCAGAACCTTGTTGCTCATAAATTGTATTTCCGCGGTTGTCCCAGAAAAGAAAGGTGGGAGTCATTTTGTCCCAATTGTATTGATAAAGGTCAATTGCGTCAAGGGTAGAAGGATAGGGATTGCCCACCAGATTGAATCCGTGCTTTTCACCTGACTGGGGATTGTCTGTGGTGTAGGAGAGCGGGTAATTTAGTGCGCCGTTGAAGGGGGTTCCTTTGAATTGTGCATTGATCGACGAAGCCGGAACCGCTGCCGTTGAAGGCTCTTTCACCGCCAGTGCTCTGCCGGCGATGTAGTCTCCGTTGTGTGCGTTATAAAAATAATTTGCATTTTCACTGTGATAAATCACGGTAGGATTTCCAGGATAAATATGTTTGATTTTCTGGCCTTCTACCGCCGAAATCGCAAAGTTGTATTGCTTCCTATCAGATGAAAAAGTGAATTCTTTTTCTACCGTAATTTCTCCGTTGTTTACTGCTTCATCATTGGTCTGGAGCAAATTTCCACCGTCTTTGACGACAAAATTCTCAACGGCTGACGCATTGTTGACAAATCCACTCAAGGTCAAACTTCCGCCATTGTCAATTTCGAAACTTCCGTTCTCCTCAACAGTGATGTTTTTGGCAAATCCTGCAATGCCGGTGCCAAGTACGGCGGGATTGGGCGATTGAGGAATGCGTACACAGCTATTTTCGTCTGGAATGCTTCCGTTTTGCCAGTTAGAAGAAACTTCCCACTCAGAACTATTTGTTCCTGTCCAGATTCTGTCGGCGTTTTCAACGAAAATTTGTTGACTGACCGGACAACCTACTGCGGTTTGTGCAGCAACCGTATAAGTGGTCGTGGCTGTAGGTGAGGCATAAACACTGAGGCTGTGCTGACCTTCGTACGGAATGGTCTTTTCTTCATCCATATATAAGCCGTCGTGGGGAGACCAAGTGATTTCGGTCGCAATCGGAGAGCCGCTCAGTATGACATTGTCCACTGCCCAGAAATAATCATCTTTGGAGTGGTATCTGAATCTGAGAAGTACAAAAGCTTCTCCGGCATAATCGTCAAGACTGATGTTTTCTTCTTCGAAATTTGTCCAATCTCCATGTTTGGTATTGTAATGTCTCAGCTGTGTCCAGTTGGCTCCATCGGTCGAAATCTCCACATAACCATTGCTGAAATTTGAGCCGTTTGTGGAGGTTTCGAATACATGATGAAAATTCAGGTTCACGGGTGAGGCATAATCGAGCAGGCTTATTGGGGGTGAAATCAGGCTGCTTTCCATTTCGTTTGGACTCACAAATATACTTCCTGCAATGACAAAAGTTGAATTGTCATTGCTGGCAATAGAGCTTTGATCGCTGTGCATCAATCCCCAAGCTGCATCGTTAGGATTTCCGCCTCCGTACACTACAGTTCTTGTTATCCAATTGATGTCGGATTCTTCGGGATTGAATTTTTCATAAAGGCTGTGTTCGTCAATGGTTCCACCGTTAATTACATTTAATTGGGTAGTTTCGGTTGAACAGCTGAGCACTTCTTCTGGATCAACTTCTAATATTGAAGGGGGAGGGGTCACAGAAATGACCACCAAATCAAAATTATCTCCGCTTTCACAACCCGGTTTAACAGCGACTACACCATACAATTGTGAACTTTCGGGCTGTACGGTGATCGAGCTTCCGGTACCTAAATAGGTTCCGCTTTGACTTTCATTGTCCCAGTCGGTGTACCAAGTGTAGGTGTAGCCGGTACCCTCACTTGAAGCACTGAGCGTTACTTCTTCGCCGGAGCAGATGACAAATTTGTCGGCTGTTGCAGTAACCGGCTCACATACAATGGCGTCTTCACACTCACCAGCAACATAAAACATCATTTGATAATTAGAGCTATTCTCACTCCAACTCGAACCACCGTTGGTGCTTATTTGTGCGTAAGCACCATTTGTGCCTGTTTGGGTTGCTCTCCAATAAACATCTGTGCCACCGGTATTGGTCATAGTTACCTCCATCCAGTATGTTCCGCTCTGGAGGGTGTTGTATGGAGAAGGAAGATTGTAAGTGATGTGATATACATTCTGTCCGTTGAACTGGGTGTACCTGCTGGCTGAAGATGGATAACCGCTGTAAGAGTATAGTATGGCTCCTGGGCTCCCTGAGTTGTTTTTTCGTATGTTGATTACGGCATTGTTTACAAAAGTAGCAGAAACAGCCTCTATGGTGATTTGCTTGAGTGTAAATGATTTGCCTGTAGGAACGATAAAATCATCAGCCACCCTGTTGTTGCTGTTTTGGTGAATGTTGAGTGCATTTGTTACTTCGCCTCTGATTTGTCCGTCGGCCTGAAAACATTCGTGGGCGGGATTGGTGGTGAAATATCCGCCATACACCCAGTCACTTTTTACGCTGCCACAATTGGATCTAACCCAGAGGTGATAAATGGAATTGGCATTCAAACCGGTTCTTGTTACTGAAGTAACACCTGCTCCGACCGAAGTACCGACAGTTGAGCCTGTTGCCGGTGCAGTACCTGTTTGGTTGATGTAATATATGTAGCCGTTCCCGGGCGAGGGATTCGGTGCAGTCCAACTGAAGACGGCAGAGTTAGATGTGATGTCTGTAACCATCGGGTTGAGTGGCGGACTGCAGTTGATGTTGTAATCTATGGTCAGATACGGGCGATTGCTGCTTGTGTGGTCAGCGGCTTTAAATATATGACCGTTGCTGTAGCTTCCGTATGCTTTTACCGCCAAGGCGAGCCGGTTGTTTCCTTCGGTGGGACTGGTGTTTAGGATGTTTGCAGTGTAATCGGTACCTTCAGGGTTGTTCAGCGGAATACTCTGCCAGCCTGTTCCTCCCACCTGCGCCGGATTTGACAAAGGGGTAGTCGCACTGTTGTATAGCGGTGAGGAATCGTAACTTGTGGGGCTGGCCGAATCATACCACTGCCATTGTCTGCTCCACGGAGCATTGTTTTGTCTTGATTCTATGTAAATATAACCTGTAACCGAGTTGACAATTACCCCCATCGGAATGGCATCTGTATTGAATCTGATATGAAATTGTTCATCCAGTCCGTCTGCAGTTCGTCCGAAATTTCCGGGAACAGAGTCATTGGTTCCGTCTTCCATTACGCTCCATGTCCAGAACACATAATTGGTAGGATAAACATTGACGGTGGGATCCACTTGTACCGGAAATTGCCTCTCATTACTCAGAAGCCAGTCGGTTTTTACTTTGGTTCTGATGCTGAGAGTTTGTCCTGTTTGAAGCAGTTCAAAAACCGTGTTTTTTTCAGCCTCTGTACGGTCTGTTGCATCAACGGAATACGGGTGTTGATAGAGATAAATTGCCTTGCCAAAGGAATCACTTATCCAAATTCCTCTGCTGTCCATCGTATGTGTCCAACCAAATGGAAGTAGAATGTCTTCGGTAAAAACCAGATAATCCGCAGCAGCCGGAATGTTGCCGAGTGCTTGTTTGTCGGGGATGACATAGTTGAGTTTCCTTTTGGCAGGGAGTACTGTGAACTCAGCAGAGATTTCTCCGTACAAATTGGGATATACAACCTGATTGTCGTTATTGATTGCTTGCACATCTGAACTGTTGCGTAGGCCGACCACCTGCCCATTGACTTCCCAATACATTCTTGTATTCAGGAATTCGGTGATCTCGCCTTCGACCGTGTTGTTTTTCACACCCAGATGTGAGGTCGTTCCAAAATATGATTCAAAGACATTGTCCGCATTGGCAAGTGGAAATGTTGCTGAGGGGTTGCTCCTCACCCGTGTATCGATTTCTATAAACTGTCCATTTTTCTTGTAATGAACAGGTCCGGACGAAATCATGGTGGTATAATCACCCTTTTCGTCAACAAAGGTTTTTGAGAATGCATCTCTTTTGGATACAATCTCCTCTTTGAATTTGATTTTCTCATAAACTGAAACCGGGAGGGATTTCAGATATTCATTTTCACCCAAGACCTGATTTCCGTTCTGAACGGATGGAATTGGATGATAGGAATGAGTCTGTTGAGATTGAGTCGCTTCTTTTTGAAGGACAATCTCTGCTGCATTCTTTTTGATTTGGTTCAGCCTTTGAGACTGAGGCAATTGTGCCCATGCCAATAAAGGCAGTACAGACACAATAAAAATGTGAAACTTCTTCATAACCACTTTTTTACAACTTTTTAAGCCATGGGCTTTCGTCTCACAGGTTTGGTTAAAATTGTTTCACAGGTTTTGGTTCAAAATTTCAAAGTTCAGGAAGGAAGGTTGCAAATCTGTCAATAAACAATTAAATTTTGTTAAAGACATGTTAATTCGCAAAAAAAGATTGGGTCTGCTAAGTTAAAACATTTTTTTAATTCACCAAATAATATTCAACAATTAGGTTTGTATTTGTGTAATTATTAGCCTGTTAAAAGATGTTTGGAGAATGGAGTCACTGAATGAAGCCACCCGATAAATCGTGATTTATTAAATGTTAAATGGATTCTGAAACATTGTAATCATGTAAAATTTAGGTGTTGTTGTTTGAAAAATCTGATGAATAATTCAAAAGAAACTCAAATAAAGTGTATCCTCGACATTTAGTTGTTTTTGTCAATTGGGGTGTACTGAACGATTTTCAGGTCAAAACCGCTGAGTGTTTGTTCTTTGTTGTCTGGGTTCCTGGTAATCAGGTTTGCTTTTCTGATATTGAGGTCTTTGATGATTTGTCCACCGATGCCGTAGTCCCTCATGTCGTTGGGAATGGTGCCGGTTTCCGCATTGCCTTCTGAGAAAAGTCTGTAACGGCTCATCTTTCTGTACATCAAATCTGAATCCGATACATTGTTGATAAAAATCATTGCACCTTTGCCGTATTCACTGATGATTTTGCTTGTGAGTGCAAGCTGTGGGAATTCACCTGATTCCAGTGCAGAAAACAAATCGTAATACATATTGGAAGAAATCACCCGGATGGGCACGACTTCGTCTCCTGTCCAACTTCCTTTGGTCAGTGCGAAGTGTATTTGGTTGTTGGTGGTCTGTTTATATGCTGTCAGATGGAAATCGCCAAAAAATGTTTTCACAGGGAATGCATCCACCTTTTCAATCAGCGAATCATTTTTGAGTCGATAAGCAATCAAGTCCTGAATGCTAATGATTTTCAATCCGAATTTATTTGCGATTTCAAGCAACTGAGGCAGTCTTGCCATGCTTCCGTCTTCGTTCAGGATTTCTACCAGAATTCCGGCGGGCTTCAGTCCGGCCAGTCTTGCAAGGTCCACAGCGGCTTCGGTATGACCGGCTCTTCTCAATACACCTCCTTCTTTGGCTTGTAACGGAAAAATATGTCCAGGTCGCCCGAGGTCTTGAGGTCGGGTACTTTCGTCAGTGAGTGCTTCAATGGTATTTGCGCGGTCATGTACAGAAATTCCTGTGGTGTTGCCTTTCCCTTTGTAGTCCACCGAAACGGTGAATTGGGTGTGATGCAAAACCGTATTGTGTTCGACCATCAGTTGTAAATCCAGTTCAAGGCATCGTTCAACGGTAAGCGGTGCACAAATCAGACCCCGACCGTGGGTGGCCATGAAGTTAATCATTTCGGGCGTAACTTTTTCGGCAGCTGCTACAAAATCACCCTCATTTTCACGGTCTTCATCGTCCACCACAATGATTACTTTGCCTGTTCTAATATCGTCCAGCGCTTCTTCAATGCTGTTCAATTGTATGCTTTGATTGCTATCTTTTTTCATCACTGGTATCTACTGTGTTCAACATTTTTTGTGGTTCTGAGTTTTGAAATAAATTTTATTATAGGATCGGTGTACATGCTTAAGTTAAAGAGAGCCGAATCATGGTTTGCCTTGTAGAAGAGAAGCAGTGCAACCGGAAAAAAGACCAGATTGGCTGCCCAGGCTGCAAAGATAGGTTCTAAAATACCGTTTTTGGCCATATTTTCAGAAGAAAAATTAATGATATAATAAAACACAAAAACGATAATTGAAATCACCACCGGCATGCCAAATCCACCTTTTTTGACGATGGCACCCAAAGGTGCACCTATAAAAAAGAATACTATACAGGTGAATGCATAAGAGTAATTCCGGTGATAATGCAATTTTTGTTTGGCCTGTAATTTTAGACGATAATCAAGATCGTCACTTCTCCATTTGTATTCGCTGATGTCTCTCTCAAGCATAATCAAGGCTTCGTTGATGACCCTATCTCTTTGTTCCTGATTGAGTTCATCGATTGGAACCGGCATTTTTTGGCTTCCGTCCAATTTAACTGTATCGAGTCCTTTGGCAGTGGGTATGCTGTTGGTCAGTATTTTTTCGGCAGTTTCAGCAGCGTATTGTTGATTGGCGATTTCCAAGGAATCGATGAGTATTTTAAGTTCAGCAGCATTTTTGAATTTGTAATGCCCCTGAATGTTTTCTTCATCGGTGGCTTTTTGTATGATTTCGGATATATCGATGTACTGCACCAAGGTTTCAAATTCTATCAGCTGATTGGGCTGATTCCTGAGTGCGTTTCCTGTTTTCCCTTTGATTTGGTCCACAGAAATATAACCATGGTGAAGCACCATTTTCAGCAATCGGATGTCGGCAGAATCACGGTTGAGTGTTCCACTGTCAGCGATAATGGTTCTGTAATCATCGTCAAAATTTCCACTTTGATGAATAAAAACATCTTTCAGACGGTCGTTTTCTTCTCCCGAAATCTGGCTGATTTTCATACTGAATCCGGGAATGCTCTCTATGAATGCGCCCTCCACCAACTGAAGGGTCGGTTTGGTTTTGACAATGTTGTAAGCCAAGTTTTTTGCTTTTTTCTCTGAATAGGGCATGGCGTAATCTCCAAAGAAATAAAGTCCGACCGAAAGCATAATAATTACACTAAAAACGGGCATTAGAATTCTTGCAAGCGAAATGCCTGAGGCTTTAATTGCTGCCAGTTCATAGCGTTCGCCAAATCCACCGAAAGTCATGATGGAACCCAAAAGTATAGAAAGCGGTAAGACGAGTTGTATAACATTGATTCCCAGGTAAAAGAGAAGTTTTGCGATGGTGAAAAAACTCAGCCCCTTTCCCGCATATTTGTCCATTTCCTGCCAGGCGAACTGAACGATGAAAATGAAAAACAATATACTGAAAATCAAGATGAACGGACCGACAAAGGTTTTAACTGTGTACCAATCAAGCTTTTTAACCATTATATGGGCGTTACTATATAGCCGTCTTTTTCGTATTTAGACTGGTCAAATTTAAACAAAGCCTTTGGAATTATTAAATTTTCCAAGTATTCTTTTACGGTGAATTCCCTGGAATTTCCCACTCCATAATACTCTCTGTAATTGTACAAAGTATGGTTGTCCGTATAAATACCTACGATTGCATAATCGATTTCAGTTTTTGATTTTGGGGTGAGTTTCAGGTATTGAACTTTTTTTCCGTTTGCAGTACCTGTTTTGTCCATGCTGGCTTCAAAATTGTCTTTGTATATATTCAGAATTTTTGTGGGGGACAAAAAATCATTGCTGTCGGGGGAAGGTTGTGAAACAGTTACCTCCTTGTCTTCTTTTGAGATTGTATAGAGGTTCTTCCCGTCGTACATCTGGCGGATGTCCATGATTTGAACGCTGTATTTGTCTTTGGAAGCATAGAGGTCTCCAGTTTCTGTTTCGGGATGGTTGCTGTCATGAAATTCAAATTTGATGTAATATGCTGCTATCGACTGATAATTCTTGCTGACTTTGTTGAGCAGTTCGCCGGCGGATTGGGCATATAGTCCTGTAGCTGCAAACATTACCATAAAGCTGAGTAAAGCCGTCTTTTTCATGGGATTAATTTTGGTTCAATCCATCCAACAACTGTTCCAAACTCATTTCATCTTGTATCAATACCTGTCGTGCTTTGCTGCCTTCATGTGGTCCGACAATCCCGGCGGATTCCAGCTGGTCGATGAGTCTGCCGGCACGGTTGTATCCCAGTTTCAATTTTCGTTGCAACAGAGAAGCTGAACCTTGTTGGGCAAGGACTACCACCCGGGCGGCATCTTCAAAAAGCGAATCCCTTTCGTCCAAATCAAAATCCATCACATTGTTCTCATCTCCCACATATTCGGGCAATAAAAAGGCTTCGGGAAATGCCCTTTGAGAGCCAATGTATTCGGTGATATTGTCCACTTCCGGCGTGTCCACAAAGGCGCATTGCAACCTGATGAGCTCATTTCCGGTAGTGTAGAGCATGTCTCCTTTACCAATCAACTGATCTGCACCGGTAGAATCCAGTATGGTTCTTGAATCGATTTTTGAGGTAACTCTGAAAGCCACTCTGGCGGGAAAGTTGGCTTTGATGATTCCGGTAATTACATTGACAGACGGTCTCTGGGTTGCAATAATCAAATGGATTCCCACCGCTCTGGCCAATTGTGCAAGTCTTGCAATCGGAGTTTCGACTTCCTTTCCGGCAGTCATGATTAAATCTGCAAATTCGTCAACTATCAAAACAATGTATGGCAGATATTTATGCCCTTTCTCCGGATTGAGTTTTCGTTGTCTGAATTTTTCGTTGTATTCTTTGATGTTTCTTACAAATGCATTTTTGAGCATTTCGTAGCGTGCATCCATTTCCAGACAGAGCGAATTCAGCGTGTAGATGACCTTGGTGTTGTCGGTGATGATTGCGTCCTCGCTTTCCGGGAGTTTGGCCAGATAGTGCCGTTCGATTTTGGAATAGAGGGTCAACTCCACTTTTTTGGGATCGACCAGCACGAATTTCAATTCGGTGGGATGCTTTTTGTAGAGGAGTGAAGTGATGATGGCATTGAGTCCCACTGATTTACCTTGGCCGGTTGCCCCTGCCATCAACAAATGAGGCATTTTGGCCAGATCTACCACAAGTGTTTCGTTCTCAATGGTTTTTCCGAAGGCAATGGGCAGTTCCATTTTGGATTGTTGGAATTTGCTCGAAGAAATCACAGACCGCATGGAAACTATGGTCGGATTGCTATTGGGTACTTCTATCCCGATGGTCCCCCTGCCGGGAATCGGAGCGATGATTCGTATGCCCAACGCGCTAAGACTCAAGGCTATGTCGTCCTCGAGGTTTTTGATTTTAGAAATGCGAATACCTGCTTCCGGCACAATTTCATAAAGCGTCACCGTTGGGCCGATGGTAGCTTTGATTTGTGAAATTCCGATGCCGTAATTGGCCAGTGTCTCAACAATCTTGTTTTTGTTTTGTTCAAGTTCTTGTTGATTGATGGTCACATTGTCAGCGGTTTCGTATTTATTCAGCAAATCAAGGCCGGGAAATTTGAATTTTGGTAGTTCGAGTCGCTGGTCGTACTCACCGAATTTTTCAACGAGTTCAGCACCGATTTTGTCCACCGTTTCTTCTTCGCTTACTTTTTCTATTGTCAATTCTACATCCTTGTCATTTTTGGCGGGAATGTGGGTAATGTTCTCGGTGGGTTTTTGTTCAATTTGGGTTTTGGGAGGGATTTCATCAAATTCTTTTCTTTGTGAATCCTCGAATTTGTTTTCTGTGAAACTATCTTCGGTAGTAATGTCAGGAGTAGTATCATTAGTCTCGGGTTTCTGGGTATTTCTACCGTCGAGCCCCCCGGAATCTCTTTCGAGTTTTTCAGCAATGCTGTCGGGGGTAATTCTCCAGTTGACGATGATGTATATCAACAGACTGAGAAGCAGCGCAATTCCGGTGCCGGTTTTGCCGATGAAGGAATTGAGCAAGTCGTTGATTTCAAAACCCATGACACCGTGCAAGATGCCGATATTGCCAAAAAATCCAAACGCAATAGGCAACCAAATCAGAAAGAAAAGACTGTTGTAAAAGAGTGTAAAAGGTTTGAGTCTCTTTGATTTAATCAGTATTTTTATGCCGAGTAGAATCAGGAAAACGGGTAGAAACAGTGCGGTAACTCCTATTCCGTTGTAGATGATGAGTTCACCCAGATAGGCTCCGATTTTTCCCATCATATTATTGGGAAGTAATTCCCGGTTCCAGAAATCTCCCAATTGACTTTGGTCGTTGGTGTAGTTCATTAGGTATGAAATGAATGAAATGAGAAGAAACAATCCGGCAGAAACCAAAATCACTCCGGCCACGCTTGTCAAAACTTTCTTTCTTGGATGTTGATTCATTGTAAACTTCTGATTGTCCATTTCAAGGCTGAAAAATTCAATTTACAAAAGTAAATAAAATTATTTCATTTGAATTATACACCTTTCACAATCCTCTTATTTTGATTGCTCAGTCCGAATCGTAGGATTTGGGGCTTAATTTCTGATTTTGAATTTGTAGATTTGCCAAATTATAAAGTAAAAAAATTCTTTTGAAACCGGGTCAATCAATTCATTGGGATGCAAAACAGTTCGGAATGCTCAGTCCGCTGATGCAGGATTATCTGAACAGGAAACCAATTACCGAACAGTTTTTCGTGCGTTTCCCCAACGAAAAATCATTGATCGAACAAACCCGTGTCAAGCTTAAATCATATAAAAACAGAGAAATTCTGTGTGAAACATTGAAACGACAACTTTCATTTCTGGAACTCAGTGAAATTCAAAAAGAAAACATTGAAAAACTGAAACTGCAAAATACGGTGACCATTACCACAGGACACCAACTGAATCTTTTTACCGGTCCGGTTTATTTTTTTTATAAAACCCTCCAAGTCATTCAATGTTGCAAACTGATGAACCAAAAATATTCTGAGTACAATTTCGTGCCGATTTTCTGGATGGCCACCGAAGACCATGATTTTGAAGAAATCAATCATTTTTATTTCAAAGGAAAAACTTATCATTGGGATCGAGGAACACAGGGCGCAGTAGGCAGATTGAATTTGGAAGGAATTGAGCAGGTTTTTGAAAACTTTTGTAAATCATTGCCTGCGTCCGAAAGGGCAGATGAGCTGAAAAAGCTGTTTGAGGAAGCTTATCTGAAATCCAATACCCTGACCGAGGCCACACAAAGACTGATTCAGAAGTTGTTCAGTGATTTTGGACTATTGATGGTTGACGGTGATGACAAAGCACTGAAGAAACTGATGATTCCTACATTTGAAGAGGATTTGCTCAAAAACACTGCTTTTCATAAAATTAGTGAAACCAACAGTAAATTGATAGAAAACGGATACAAAACTACCGCCCATGCAAGGGAAATCAATTTGTTTTATTTGGGCGATGGTAGTATTCGTGAAAGAATTGTGCTGGAGAATGAACAATACAAGGTGCTGAACAGCAATTTTGTTTTCAGTCGTGAAGAGATTATAAGGGAATTGAATGAACGAACCGACAGATTCAGCCCGAATGTCATCATGCGACCATTATACCAAGAAACGATTTTGCCCAATATTGCATACATTGGCGGAGCGGGTGAATCGGCTTATTGGTTGCAGCTCAAGGATTTTTTTGAAGCCATGAAAATTGATTATCCATTGGTGATTGTACGAAATTCAGTGCTAATTTTGACTCATAGGCAAAGAAAAAAACTGGAAAAGTTGTCGATTGATTATTCTGAATTGTTTAGACCGCTTCATGAAATCATCAACAGAAATGTTCTCATGAATACTGAAACAGAAATTGGTTTTCAAGAATATGAAAACCAATTGAACAACATCTTTGAAGAAATCGCCAAAGAGGCAGTGAAAACCGATGTGACATTTTCAAAGATGGTGGCTGCGCAGCACAAAAAACAAATGAAGGGAATGCATCAGCTCATCAAAAGACTGGGTCGTGCTGAAAGAAGGAGGCAGGCAGAAAGAGTGAAGAAAATTGAAACGCTGTACGACGAGTTATTCCCCCAAAACACACTTCAGGAGAGGATTGTCAACTTTTCTGAATTCTATCTGGAACACGGAAAGGATTTCATCGAAAAGCTTGTTGATGAAATAAAACCGATAGATTTTTGTTTTACAATTAGAACATTCGATAATTAAAAGTATTGTATTTTTGATTTTCAAACCCATACTCAATGAAGAAGACTTTTGGTTTATTGTTTCTGTTTTTGATGAGCGGATTGTTATTTGCACAACAGAAGACGCACAAAGTTCAGCCACAGGAAACAGTTTACGGAATTTCCAGACAATACGGAGTAACTCAGGATGATTTGGTGGAAGCCAATCCCTTTCTGAAAGAAAGAGTACTGCAAGTAGGCGATGAGCTCGTCATCCCCGGAAAGTCCGGTGCACAGGGAGACGGAAACATCAAAACCAAACAGGACGGAAATATCAATGCAGTTGTCACCCAAGTGGAGGATGCACAGGTGTACATTCCAAAAGAAGACACTAATTTTATTTACCTCGAAATCAAACCCAAACAAACGATTTATTCGTTGACCAAAGAATACGAAATCTCAGAAGAAGCACTGAAAAGCCTGAACCCACAATTGAAAGACGGACTGAAGGCAGGAGACATCATCAGAATTCCTAAAAAATCAAACAGAACCAACGAGGAAGTCATCCCGGAAGGAATGTATAAGGTGAAAAGAGGGGACACTGTTTATTCGCTTTCCAAAATGTTCAATGTCAATTCCGACGAATTTTATATCGCCAACCCAGATGTACAACTGAACGGACTGATAGTGGACACATACATTCACATTCCACAGAAAGGAAAAAATACGGGGGTCATTCAAGACGGATTCATCGAACACAAAGTCAAAGCGGGTGAAACGATATATTCCATTACCAAATTGTACCGTGTAAGTTTTGAAGATTTACTCAGATTCAATCCAGAATTGTCCGAAGGACTGAGAGCGGGAATGATACTCAAAATTCCTCTTCGAGAGGGGGCAGACATCATCAAAGTTGACACCAAAATCAAAAGAGTGGACGATGGCAAAATCAACATAGCTCTGATACTGCCCTTCCACTTGGACAATCCGTCAGGGAGCAATGTAGAAAAACAAATTTCAACCGACATACTCATCGGAGCCAAAGTCGCTTTGGATTCGCTGGCATATACAGGAAAAAAAATCAATTTGAAAGTATTTGATTCCTCCAACGGTGCTCAAAAAGTAGAAACCATGATTGCAGAAAATGATTTCTCTCAATTCGATGCTGTGGTCGGACCGCTATTTGCTTCCAATTTCAAATCGACCGCCATCATGCTTTCAGGTTCGGGCATCACCGTGGTTTCTCCAATCAGTAATTCAGAAGATTTGAGTGAACTCGAGAATGTACTCGTTGTCACCGCTTCCGACAAAGATGTGGCAGATGCCATTGTGAACGAAGTTGCAGGTGAGTACAAAGGAGAGCAAATCCTGGTGCTCACAGACACTCGAAACCTCGAATTGGCAGAATATTTTGTTGACAATCTGAAAAGAAAAGCTTCAACAGCGAACATCAACCTCATCCAAGACATCAACCAACTTCGTCAGCAATCTACTACAGTGGACGAAAGACTGAGTGACGGAACAGTGGTGGAAAAACAATTGTTTGCTCCTTTGGTTACTGTTCTGGTGTCTGACAACAATTCGCTGGGAAATCAGTATGTGGATAAAATCAAGGAAATGGACGCCGAAAACCTGAAAGCCTACGGTGTGAAATTTGTCAATGCATACGATGTGTACAGCGAGAAAAACAAATCCAATATCGCAGTACTCAAAAACATTGGCTTTACATTTGCCACCAACCGACTGGTGAATGTTTATGGAAAAAACGAAAGAATTACATTACAGAAATTCTTGGATTTGTATTGCGAAATCCCCAACGAATACCGTCAACTCGGATTCGATGTTTTCTATGACTTAGTGGACAGAATGAATACCCGCGGCGATGTACTCAACAATCTGAGCAGTGAAAAAACAAGACTTTCGACCAAATTCAAATATGAAAAACGAGGCAAAGCCCATGTGAACACAGGCGTCAGAGTCATCAGACTGTTCACGCCACTGGACGAATCACCCGATGAGGTGGAATGATTTGGTATGTCCCAATTTTTTGTAAAACCATCAGAATCTTGCCTGAATCTGTACCGAACCTGAATGAATGGTCGGGTTGCCTTCTGTTTTCCTTCCGTCATAACTGATGTTGATGCCCAAAAATGAATTCAGTTGCCTTTGAAAAGTCAATTGCCACACCATATTGTTACCCGCTTTCAGTCCTTCCATCATCTGATTGCCCACCACCGTCTGACTGTTGCCTGTAAAATCATTTTTGATGTAATTGAAGCTTCCGAACAGCGAAGACTTGCTGCCATCGTTCCATTGAATTTCGGCACCCAAATCGGATTGCCTCAGTTTTTCAATACCGGTCGTATTCTTTTTATGTTGCAAGGTGTAATTGAGGCTGACACTGAATTTAGATTCGATTTGATATGAAATACCGGGTTTCAACCGCCACACATCCAGTTTGAACCGACGGCTCTCAAACATGTCTGAACCGCTGTTGGTCCGTATGCTTTCTGCTTCGGTCAGCAAGTTAAAATTCGTCCATGGACGATATTTCAGATGCAGCAGATGACTTTTGTTGTCCCTTGATTCGGCACCTGTGAACAGATAATTCTGATTTTGTTGATGTGCGTAAGTATATATCGCTGACCATTTGTATTTTCCGCCCTGATTAAAATTCATTACGCCCTTCAGTCCTCTCGACATACTCCGCAAAGCATCTGATTTAACAAAGGGATTCAATTCCAGTGTCTTACCGTTTTTCAGCAATGAATTGGAAGACATCACAGTTCCCTGAAACATCCATCTTCCCAGAAATTCATCTTCTGAATTGAACAGTTCTCTGGGCTTGATTCTGACAGAAAAACTAAGATTGTTTTTGTTGGTTTTGATGTAATTGACCGTATGGGTGTACACCCTGATGTAATTGGCTTCGTCTTGGTATTCGGCCACCTCAAATTCATCCAATTGTTCCAAGCCGTCACCGTTGTAGTCCGTCCATTTATATATACCCATGCCATCTGTGACTTTCACATACTCAAACTCCCGTTGAGGCTCGGTGCCGCTTCCCAATTCGTAATACAGATTCAGATTCATGCCATTGCGAAGCAAACTTTTGTACCATCTGATGTTTCCTGTGACAAAATCCTCAGCCGGCAAATCCTCGAATAAATATTTGACAGAATGATAATGGAACGAACTTTCCAGTCTGTGATGGGTTGTATTGATGAGTTTTGAATGGAGAACCCAGCCGTCAGAACGGGTCAAGTTTCTCAATTTCCCCAAACGAACCGAATCGTCTTTGCGGTGATAATAAGTCAGTTCTGCAAAAATTTTGGCAGTATCTCCAATGCCTGCCATTGCTCTGAGTTCGTTCCAACTGAAAGAAAGCTCGGACAAATGATTGTCTTCAGGAACATTTAGATTGTCTTCAATACGGTTGTCCTCACCGGCAAATCCTGCACCCAACCAGAAAGAATTTTTGATTTTTCTTTTTGCAGTTCCGTTAAATCTCAGAAAAAGGGTTTTGTCGGCTTTGATCCCAGGATCGATGAGGTTTTGTTTTTTGGTATTCAATACCGAAACCCCGGCTTCTACAAAGTTCTTTTTGGTCAAATAATTCAATTTAAAGTCATTTTTTATACCTTCATAAATCCCTTTGTTCTGTAAGTAGTGTAAATCATATTTCATTGATAATGAATCTTTGAATGAAGAATGTAGGCCTGCTCTTATATAATTCTGATCCGCATTGCTCAGTTCATTATCAAGATTAAAATCACGGTCGAATTCAACTGCTCTCAATCTTTGGATAGAATTAAAATTCTTTTGGATGTGCGAAAACTCAAACTGAGGTTGCAACTGCCAGTTCTTCAGTCCGATTTTTTTGCTCCCATAAAGTCTGACCGCGAGCCCTATGTTGTCGCCGTCATCCTTTGCTGAAAACAGATTCAGGTCGCGGTTGCTCATTCCCAAGTCCACACCAATCCGTCCGCCGTTTTTAAATTTGTAAGAAGAGTTGAGCGTATATACTTGAAGTTTTTTTGGGGGAATCAACTGCCGAATCGGTTCGTAATTTCCTTGCGGGATACCGTCCAAAGGCGGAACATACTGAAAGATTTTTCCGTTCACTTCTACATTGGAAACAATGTAATTCCCTTTGTTGGTTCCCATAAATGTGAACGAGACTTGCCAAAGCGCTTCGTTGGGATCGTCGGAGTATTCAAAAACCTCGATTCCTTCCACCGTGATTTTTCGGTAAAGCGTCTTGTCGGGGTCGTATTCAGCCGGAACGGCCGTGGTGTTGTACATTTCATCCGGATTGTTGCCGGCTTCCGACAGGATTTGTTTGTCCTCATCGCTCAAATTATCGGTCAGTGGATTGTTTTTTGAATCACCATTTGAATAAAAATGACCTGCAATGCTAAAATTCTCAGATTCGTGTTCTACTCCGCCATATACCAGAAACTGAGTATAGGCACGGTTGGCATACAGATACTCCACCGTGATTCTGGAATTGTCGGTAATCAGCCGGTTGGATGTGAAACTCAGTTCGCCTGTGTTGTAATTGATGACATAATCCCGGTCTTCACCCCTGCTGAGCAGTATGCCGTCCAAATAGACCTTTTCACTGCCCGAAACGATGATGATATAGAGTTCGTTGTTGTTTCCCGAAAGTCTGTAAGGTCCTTGATTGCCGTTTTGTCCGGTGATTTTTTTGGTGGCAAATTCGCCACGGGTTGTGCTTCCTGCAACATTGATTCTCGTCTTTGAATCATTGGCATGTGTCAGTTCTGTCGAAATTTGTACGCCGGTTACTTTCTGGCTAAAGTTCCCAAAGAAATCATTCTCTTGAAGCAAATCAACATGTCCGGCACGGATTTTAGAATTTTTATTAAAAATTTCCAGATAAATTTTGTCGAATTCCTGCAATTGCTGGGTGTATCCGTCGGCTTGAATCGGAACATTGTTGTCTGAAATCACCGCATTGATGCCGATTTCGCTTGTGAGCTGACCAGTCAGCTGCAAATCGAGAGAAGACTGTACAGAGGCACTCTGGTTGTTTCCGAAGCGGATTCCGCGCACCAAAGAACCCCGACTATTGAGTCCGTCAAATGGTTTTTTGGTTTCTGTTTTTTTCCTGCCAAGGCTGTAATATCTGTTTTCAATCATTGGTTCTCTGATGATGGCAGTGTCTTTTGAAAAAACGATTTCCTCTTGGAATTTGGGATGTACATAATAGTAAATCACTACTTTCTGACCTTCCATCAATGGGTCAAATGAGATTTCAGAGTGCTCAAAATTGATGTTGTAGAATCGTTCCGAAACTTCATTTCCGGCTGTATCAGTGATTTTGAATTTGTCAGGAAGAATCAGCTTGGCATTGAGTTTCAGTGTGTCTGATGAAATAAATACCGTGTCTTGTCTGAAATTGTCGTTCGTCCAACCGGTCTCTTGTGCACCGAGCCGCAGGAAGCACAAAATCAGCAACAGAAAAAAGATATATTTCTTCAGAGCCAAATGATTCTTTTTGTACAAATAACGGAAATTTGATTCTTGTGGTGTATTTGTTTTTGATTAGATGTCTGAAATGAAGCCTTATTCAAACTTTAAATTCTGTGTCTATTGGTTATTTCATTGTAAAATTCATGGAATCATCTTCTTAAATTCTTTGAAAAATATGTCCACTGCGCAATGAAATCTCTGTTATGATATGACAAAGCTTCATCATAGTAGGTCCGAATCATTAACAATTGGCTGATGCTTTAGTGCATATTTGTCCTGCTTTTGTTGATTCTGCTTCTTTACCATTTAAACAAGGGCCTGTCAGACATTAGTTTGTTGACTTTCTGTCCCACCTCTTCCAATACGGTATCATTGTCCTTGTTCATCAGTGCCTCATCAATCAACTCGGCAATGGTTTCCATGTCTTTTTCCTTCAAACCTCGGGTAGTAATTGCCGGCGTACCCAGTCGGATGCCGGAGGTGGTGAATGGAGATTTGTCGTCAAAAGGAACCATGTTTTTATTACAAGTGATATGTGCTTTGACCAATGAGTTTTCGGCTTCTTTTCCTGTGATGTTTTTATTTCGTAAATCAATCAGCATCAAATGGTTGTCCGTGCCTCCTGAAATGATTTGATAACCGAGCCCTGCCATTGCTTTTGCCAGTGATTTGGCATTTTTTGTTACCTGAAGTATATAATCAAAAAATCCTTCTGACAATGCTTCCTCAAATGCAACCGCTTTGGCGGCAATTACATGCTCGAGCGGTCCCCCCTGCGTTCCCGGGAATACACCCATATTCAGCAAGTTTGACATCATTTTGAGTTCACCTTTCGGTGTTTTGTAGCCCCATGGATTTTCAAAATCCTTGCCCATCATGATGATTCCGCCTCTGGGTCCTCTCAATGTTTTGTGGGTAGTTGAAGTAACGATGTGGCAATAAGGCAGCGGGTCATTGAGTATCCCCCTTGCAATCAATCCCGCCGGATGTGCAATATCCGCCATCAGCAATGCCCCGACTTCGTCAGCTACTTCTCTGAATTTTTTGTAATCAATGTCTCTCGAATAGGCAGAAGCACCACAAATTATCAGTTTGGGTCTTTCCTTTAGCGCGGTCTGGCGCATGGCTTCATAATCAATTCTGCCGCTTTCTTTTTCGACCTGATAAAAACAAGTGTCATAAATCAAACCCGATGCACTCACTGGTGAGCCGTGGGTTAGATGTCCACCGTGTGACAAATCCATCCCCATAATTTTATCACCCGGTTTGAGTATGGCCAGATAAACCGATGCATTTGCTTGAGAACCACTGTGTGGTTGTACATTCACATATTCCGCATTGAAAAGTTGTTTCAATCTCTCCATGGCAAGCGTTTCGATTTCGTCCACCACTTCACAGCCGCCGTAATATCTTTTGTAAGGATAACCTTCTGCATATTTGTTGGTGAGAATGGAACCCATCGCTTGCATCACCTCATCACTCACATAATTTTCTGAGGCAATCAGCTCAAGTCCGACGGTTTGTCGTTCTCTTTCGTCCTCAATCAAATCAAAAATAATGTCTCTTGCCATATTGAATAAAATATATCTTCCAAAATTACTGATTTTTTATTAGAAAAAGGAGATTTAAGTCAGTCGAACGATTTGCTTGGGTTTGTGGTTGAAATTTGATTTATATCTTTGAAGCATGAGAAAATATCTGGGTTTGGGTTTGATGTCAGGTACCTCACTGGACGGGTTAGATATCTGTCTTGCTGAATATACTTTACCCGAACCGGGCTATCAAATCATTTCCGCATGTACCTTGCCTTATTCCGATGAATGGAAAAAGAAGCTGAGAAATTCTATCCACCTTTCGGGCGAGGAACTGTTTCGTTTGGACATCGAATTCGGCCATTTCATTGGAAAAGCTGTCAACGAATTCATAGAAACTCATCAAATCAGCCCGCCGGATTTCATTGCTTCACACGGACACACGGTTTTTCATAATCCCGGGAGTGGTTACACTCTTCAAATCGGGAATGGACAGGTGATACACAAACAAACCGGCATACGCACAGTTTATGATTTCAGATTGCAGGATGTAATTCTTGGCGGTCAGGGTGCTCCACTGGTTCCGATTGGAGATGAGCAGTTGTTTGCTGCTTATGATGCATGTCTGAATCTGGGTGGGTTTTCCAATATTTCCTTCAGTAAAGATGGAGAAAGAATTGCTTTTGACATTTGTCCGGTCAATATTGTGCTGAATATGCTGGCCGAAAAATCAGGAAAGAAATACGATGAATATGGTGAAATTGCCCGTTCGAACAAGGTGAATATGATGCTTTTGGAAAAACTTGACGGACTTGATTTCTACAATCAGTCGCCACCGAAATCGTTGGGATGGGAGTGGTGCATTGCCAATATTTTTCCATTGCTGGAGACCTCTGGGCTTGAAAGTGGAGATTTACTTTCGACCTTCACGGAACATATTTCTAATCAAATATCTCAGATTGTGAATGTTCATCAATTTGCAAATGTGCTGCTCACCGGTGGCGGTGCATACAATTTGTTTTTGATTGAACAGTTAAGCGATAAAACCAGTGCAGAAATCATATTGCCTGCGAAAGAAATCATCGAATACAAAGAAGCTTTGATTTTTGGATGGATGGGATTGTTGAGAATCGAAAACCGGACAAATGTGCTTCGTTCCGTAACGGGCGCAGACAAAAATCATTCGGCGGGACTGATTGCAGGAAATTAAATGATTCCAAAAAATTATTTCCAAAATGCATGTAAGGCGCTGAAATTTTATAAATTCTTATCTTTGAGCCATGAAAAAGAGGTTGGTACTGGTGGACGACAATCACTCGCTGATCGGGGTGATCGCAGAGAAACTATCATTTTTTGATGATTTTAATCTGAAATATATCGCATCAAACGGAAAAGAATTGCTTGAAAAACTTTCTGATGATCCGCAGGTTGATCTGATTCTGATGGATATAGAAATGCCGGTAATGAACGGTATCGATGCAACTGCAGAGGTCAAACAGAAATATCCGCAGATCAAAATTGTGATGCTGACCGTTTTTGACAATGACGAAAATATTTTTCATTCGATTCAGGCAGGTGCAGACGGATATCTGCTCAAAGAAATTGATCCGCAGGGATTGTATGACGGAATTTTGGATACGCTGAGCGGAGGCGCCGGTATGACGCCTTCGATCGCATTGAAAACACTGAAACTTCTGAGAAATCCGATCAAAGCAGAAATCAGTGAACAGCAGAAAGAGGAAATCAATCTGTCTGAAAGAGAGGTTGAAGTTTTGCAGCAGTTATGCAAAGGATTGAGTTATACCGCGATTGCGGATAACCTGATTCTTTCGCCAAGCACGATCAGAAAACACATTGAAAATATCTACAAAAAACTTCAGGTACACAGCAAATTGGAAGCGATTCAAAAAGCAGAGCAAAACAAGCTGATTTAAAAATAGGGCAAATGCCTTATTGGGTATGTCTCCTGTTGCCAATATATTTGCTTCAGAATTAAAAACGAATTTAAAATGAAAACTAAAAATTTCTTTATGATTGCAGCACTGCTGTTTTCTTCGGCAGTGTTTACTTTTTCGTGTAAAAGTGACGATGACGGCGGCGACGGCGGAGGCGGAGCCGGATCGGGTGTAATCACCGCAAAGGTTGACGGTACGAATGTTACAACCATTGAATTGACAACTACTGCATCAAATGCAAACGGAAATCTGATGATTCTTGGAAATGACGGCGGTCAAAATCCAAACAAAGCGTTCAATCTGACGATTGTCGGCTTCGACGGCCCCGGAACTTATCCGGTTGGCGGGGGTGCAAACATTTTTAATGTGTGCAGCTATACAGAAACCGACGCCTCAAATCCTTCAAATCCGACTTCGAAAGTATGGGTAGCACCTTATGACGACACTCAGGTTGGAGAAATTAAGATTTCTGAAGTAACTTCAACATTTGTAAAAGGGACCTTCTCGTTTAAAGCAAAAGACCAGGAAGGGGGTACGATTAAGAATTTGACCGACGGATCGTTCAATGTGAAATTTATGACCCTGCCATAATTCAGAATTCAAAGCTGATATTATCGGCAGATCAAAAATAGCAGACTGCAGTGACGATGAAGAGGAATTTCCACGAAAGTCGCTGCAGCTTTGGTTCAGATTATATGTAAGCTTTCAAAAAATGAAAATGATGAGGCCAATACGATTCTTTATCGGATTATTTTTTATCGGAAGTCTGTTGTTCGGTCAGAACGAAAAGCTCAAGAAGACGATTGATTCGCTCAATCATCAGTCTTATGAGAAAAAGATCGAAACCTCAGGCAACAACATTCAAAAATATCTGGACAATCTCAGTTTGGCCAAAAAGATCAGTTATCCGATGGGAATTGCAGAAAGTTATGCAAACCTGTCGATGATCTATTATTACAAAGGTGAATATGATGTGGGAGTTGGCTACTTTTTAAAGGCAGTGGATAAATACAAAGAGTTGGGCGAATACGGTAAAGCAGGCGGCCTTTACGGGCTTTATGGCTACCGGTTCAGAAGACAAAACCTGACAAAGGCGATCGAGTATATGAACATCGGCATTCGGATGGCCGAAAAAGCAGGCGCTGAGGATGAGCTCAGATCGCTATACGACAATTACGGGGTGGTGCTGGAAGACAGCGGAAATTATGACAGTGCATTTTATTATTACTATAAATCATTGGACATGAAACGCAAAACCAATGATGAAGTGGGCATTCCGTACAGTCTCAACAAGATTGCAGCACTCAAATCGATACTTGGTGATTACAAAGGTGCAAAAGTGATTTTTGATGAAGCCTATCAGCGAAGACTCAAACTCAATGACAAAGTCGGAATTGCTGAAAACCTGAGTTTCTACGGTACTTTTTATGAAATGCAGAAGGATTATGACAATGCGCTGAAATATTTCAGAGAAGCGTTGGAAGTCAGTAAAGAGGCCGGATACAACTGGCTGACCTCAAATATCTACAATTCACTCGCTGAAAATTCAAAAGAAAAAAACGACTACAAAAATGCTTTTGTGTATTTGAAGGAACATATGGCCTATAAAGACAGTATTTACAATATGGAAAGTACCGTCAACCGTAACCAGCTTGAAGTTCAGTTTGAAACCAACGAAAAGGAAAAAAAGATACTCGAACAAAGAGCTGATCTGGCCGAACAGCGTTTGGAAATCGAACATAAAAATATGTTTTTGTACGGTCTCGGCTTTTTGGTGCTTTTGATTGCTCTGACCGGATTTATGATCTATCGAACCCAAAAACTCAGAAACGAACAGCTCAAACGAGAGAATCTGCTCAAAGATTCATTGATCAGAGTTGAGGCAGAAAACAAAGTCCAGCAGGAAAGACTCAGGATTTCGAGAGATCTTCACGACAACATCGGCTCTCAGCTTACCTTTATTATTTCGTCACTCGACAATCTCAAATTCAAACTTCAAAAGGACAATCCCGAGGTGGTGGACAGACTGGAGGAAATCAATCAGTTCACCCGAAATACGATCAACGAACTCAGAGATACGATTTGGGCAATGGGCAAAGAAAACATCAGTTTCTCGGATTTGAGGATTCGGATCAATAATTTTATTGAAAATGCAAAATCGGCTGCTTCTGACATTGATTTCAAAACTGAAATTTCTTCAGAAATTGAAGAATCGCATAAATTCTCAGCATTTGAAGGAATCAATCTGTACCGGCTGATTCAGGAAGCAATCAACAATGCCGTTAAACATTCGGACGCATCTGAAATTACAGTCAAATTTGACAAATCAGGCGATAAATTCAGAATTACGGTTTCAGACAACGGAAAAGGAATTCCCGCCGAAAAAATCGGAACCGGAAACGGTTTAGACAATATGAAAAACCGAATTCTGGACTTGGGCGGAAGTCTTGATGTTGATTCTGCACCCGGCCAAGGCACCCGACTGAAATTCAGTTTCTGAAGAATTGAATTCTAAGCCTCTTTTTTCACCAGACTTTTGATTCCCTGTGCAACCCGTCTGCCGGTTTCGGCAGCTCCGTTCATAAATCCCTGAAACATTTCGCTGCAGTGTTCACCCGCAAAAAAACAGTTGCCGACCGGCTCGATTTCGTGACCCGCAATAGAAGTCCACTGCCCGGGTTTGTAACAGCTGTAACTTGCTTTCACCCACGGATATTCGATCCAGTTGACAAAGACATGTTTGTTTTTGAATTTCTCTTTTGATCCGGTAAAAATTTTATCGAGCTCGTCAACAAATCCGTTGACTCTATCCGCCGGAAGCTCGGTTCGCCAAACATGATCGGGCGGTGCAAGCGGGTTTTTGAAAGATTCGTCGCAGAGTTTTTGGGAAAAATCACCACCAAAATACGCAACATAAGCACCAAAAGGATTGTTCAAAGTTTTGTTCACACTTCCGTCCCAGCCGTTGGTCATATCGTTTGTAAACAGATAGCCCATCGCCTTGTTTTTTTCGCTTCTCCACGGCTGACCGTCATAACCCAGTATCAGTTTGGTGTTGTTTCCGTAACCGAGTTCGTTGATGCATTTTTGTTTTTCGGCAGATATATTTTTGAGTTCTAATTTCAGTTTTCTCAGTATGGTAAACGGAATGGTGACCACCAGCGTTTTTGCTTTCACTTCTTTTCCGTTTTCAAAACCGATGATATAGCTGCCATCTTCCTGCTCGACAATCGAATTGACCTGATGGTTGGTTTCAATTTTATCTTCACCGATCTTTTTCGCCAGACCGTAGATGATTTTTGAATTCCCGCCTTTGATTCTGAATCTCTCATCACTTTCGCCAAAAACTCTGAATCCATCGTCAGTTTCTGTTTCAATCATATCGAGCAAATTGATGGTTGACTGTTGTTCACAATCCAGACCGTATTCTGCCACAAAAGCAGCTACAAACAATTCTTTCAGCCATTCCGCACATTCAAGCGATTTGATGTAATCTGAAAGCGGCAGATTGTCGAGAATCACCGCATCATCGGTGTCATAATCCTCACCGAGCGAAGCTTTGTCAGCTGCGATTTTGGGTGCGATTTTTTTAAATTCATTGATGATTTCTTCCTCGCTGATTTTTCGGTTGTCAAAGAAATAAATGTCTTTGATCCATCCGTTTTTTTCCTGTTCATCGATCAGATCGATCAGTTCCAAATTGAATTCTTTTGCCAGTGAAATCATATCTTCATGATCTGAATCGATAAAATCGCCTCCAAATTCGGGGAAGATTCCCAGCTGCATCGCATCGTTGTAATGTGTAAGGATTCGCCCGCCCAAACGATGGCTGCCTTCGAATATTCTGAAATTCAAACCCGAACCGATCAAATGGTTTGCACAGTTCAGACCTGAAATTCCTGCGCCCAAAATTGCGATATCGAGCATTTCCGGATCTTTTTCACTGTCCTTCTTTTCTGATTTGCAGGCAGCAAAAATTGAAGGCGTACTCAGTGCAATCGCCAGCCCGGCTGCGCCCAATGAGGATTCGGTCAAAAATTTTCTTCGACTGTAGAGTTTCGGATTTTCCTGACGATGTGCCTTCACCTCTGTGTTCAGCGTCGCCATCAGCTGATTGAGCAGTTTGTTTTTTCTCATGGTATTTTGTTTTAGTAATTTTAATTTCTGATTTGGTTACCAACTTCCTCCGCCACCGCCACCAAATCCGCCACCGGAGGAGCCTCCTCCCGAACTGCCCGAACCACTGCTCGAAGGAGTACTGATCATGGCTGATTGTGTGGAAGCCATCGTACTGCTAAACGAATTCGTGAAATTGCTCATACTCATAACTCCCAGTGTGTTTGGGCTACTGTACCACTGTGGTGGTGGAATGTCCAATGCAGAAAATTTGCTTGACCATTGTCTCAGCAAACCAAAGGCAAGCGCATAGCTCATTGTTTTTTCAAAATAATCAGGGTCAGTTTCAATCAAGGTCTTGATGCGGTTTGTTTCGGCAAGCTTGATGAATTGTCTGAATCCTTTTAATTCGGAGAGTATCGCACTGCCTTTTTTGTTTTTCTTTTTCATGTATCCTGACATAATGATTAGAAAAATAAAGAATAAACTACTTACCAATGCAGCGACGAGATTGAACAATAATAGAAATATGCCACTGACCAAAAACAAACCGAGAAATGAAAACACATAACTCATTTTCATGATGCGGTTTGATTTGGCTTCATAATAAACCTGAGCTTGTTTTTTGAGCTGTCCTTTGGCCTTGTTCATGGTTACATAAAATGAATTTGTGAGACTGCTGACCAACACTGAACCCAAGTGGGAATCAGTGTTTTCTGTTGTTTCATCTACAGTGCCTGTGATGGATTCTTGTACCTCTTTGATGAACTGTGCAATGTTCTTTCCGCTGAGGCTCGAATGTGAAAATAAGCCGTTGAAAATCGTTCGTTCATAATTTGGTCTGCCTTCGGGTAAGTTTTTGAGTTTATAAATTCTGGTGTCAGCTTTGCTGAAAATGCCTTTTTTTGGAATTTCCTCAAGTCTTATGATGCCTTCGTGTCCCCATTTGGGGATGAAGGAAATTAAATCTGAGGAATCTTCACGGTCGTTGATTAAGTATCCAGCCATACCCGGGTCAATGTTTTCAGGAGGATAATAACTTGTGGCAGAAATCACCTTGTCGTCCTGTCCAAACTTCTTCCAAGTATGCCAAAAGAAAAATCCGATTAGACCCAGAATCCCCAACCATCCGTACTTGGCGAACAGAGACGGAGAATAGTCGTGTTGTGCAATCAAGTCTTTGGGCAGCTTAATCAGAGCGGTAATGTTCTCTGAACCTCTGAATATGATGCCCGGCTTGCTTTTGGCCGTAAAAGTATGGCCCGAAAAAGTGTTATCAAAATCTTCTGAGACTTGGGTATTGCCATAGAATCCCGAATAAATAAACGAATTCTCAGCAGAAAGATTTGCAGCATCAGGTGCTTTGATGCTGATTTCTACATTTTCAAAATCGGCATACCAACCATCGGGTTTCAGATTCCAGTAAAACATGGCTTCCTGCTCATCGAACAGAAAAGCATTTTTGACCCTGTAGCTTATGATATACTGCTGCGGACCAATGATGGTTTTGTTTTTGTCGCCAATTTTGAGTTCGATTCTACCGGTGTATTTTTCAAGCAATGTAGGTGTAGAAGTGAATTTGTGCCCCGGGACTTTCAGCTCGCTGATGTATATTTTGTGATTTTCTCCGTCTAAATTGTATTGGGTAATGATGTTTCTTAACAATCCGTGTTTGTACTCTGTAAAGACAACATCGTATGTTTCAGTGATGTCAAACCAGCCGTCTTGGTTGATTTCAATATCAGCTGCGAATTTTTTAACCACAAATCCCTGTGCAAAACAAAATCCAACCGAAAATAGAAATACAATGGTGAAGATCAGTTTTTTCATTTTTCAGTCATTTATTCAATCATTCTCAACTGAGAAGCATAATGATTCTCGGTGGTTTAAAAAGTTTATAGTGTACAATCAACTGTTTGTCTTTTGAGTGTCAAGACTGGAGCTTAGCAAAAAATCCATGATTAGGAGAAGTCAACTGTTATGTTCTCTTTTTCGCCGGCGTCAATTTCAAAATAATCAAATCGTTGGTATTTGAACATGCCTGCAAACAAAACAGCCGGAAAAGTTTCTCCGTAGGTATTGTTTTCTCTGACGGTACTGTTGTAATACCTTCTGGCCCTTTCTAAATTTTCTTCAATTTCAGACAACTGTGTTTGGAGGTTCAGAAAAGAGGCATCTGCTTTCAGGTCAGGATATGCTTCAGCTATGGCAAAAAGGCTTCTCAGTGTTTGTTGAAGAGCGTTTTCAGCTTTGATTTGCCCGCTGATGTCATCTTTTGGTACAGCCATCGCTGAATTACGGGCTTCAATAACTTGCGTCAAAGTATCTTTTTCGTGTGCCGCATAACCTTTGACCGTATTTACCAAATTGGGAATCAAATCATGTCGTTTTTTGAGTGCTACGTCAATGTTTGCCCAAGCGTCTTTGACCACATTCCGGTTTTTTGCGAATTTGTTGAAAATTCCTACCAACAATCCTCCCAAAATAAGTACTCCGGCCAATAAAATAAGTCCTGTCATAGTTAAGTTTTTTGAATTAAATAAACAATACAACTGCCAGAATCAAATCAAATTGGTAATGAATCATAAGGCAATTGGAAGGGCAATTTACAATTAAATTTCAGAAAACAGAAAAAAAATTCCATGGACAGTAAAAACTATCATTCGCAATGCGTGGAATAAAGTTCAAATGGTTTTACTTCCTTTTGAGTTCTTCAAGGTTGTCTACACCTCTCAAACGACAAAACTCACCGATAACTGCATGATGTGAAACGGTTTTGTCTTTGAAATAACTCACGAAATGTTGTTTTTCTTCTTCAGTGGCTTCCAATTGGTTCAGTATATTGAGCAGGTGCATTTTCATGTGTCCTTTTTGTATGCCGGTGGTCACCAACGAGCGAATTGCAGCAAAATTTTGTGCCAGACCTGCAACAGCGGTAATTTCCATTAGTCTTTCAGCATTCGGATTTCCCAATACTTCCAATGCGATTTTTACCAAAGGATGAAGAGAAGTCAGACCGCCCACTGTGCCAAGTGAAACCGGTAAATCAAGCCAAAAATGAAATTGTCCGTCTTTGACTTCACAATGGGTAAGACTTGTGTATTTACCATTTCTGGACGCAAAGACATGCGCACAAGCTTCTACTGCTCTGAAATCATTGCCGGTGGCAATGACCACAGCATCCACTCCGTTCATGATGCCCTTGTTGTGGGTGGCGGCACGATAAGGTTCAACTTCTGCAATTTTAACAGCTCTCGAAAATTTCTCAACAAACTCCTGCGCACTGATGCCCTTGTCAGAAAGCATTTCCACTGGGCAACTCACTTCGGCTCTGACCAAGCATTCGGGGGTATAATTGGACAAAATACACATCACAATCTGCAGCGAATCTTTTTCTGCCTCGGTGAACATTTCGCTGTTTTCCATTTCGGATTTCAGTGTGTTTGCAAACTGCTCCAGACATGAATTGATGAAGTTGGCGCCCATGGAATCTACTGTGTCAAATTCGGCATGCAATTGATAATATGCGTCTATTTCATCAGATTTGTCAACCAGTTTGATGTCGAGAATTCCTCCGCCTCGTGCCTGCATGTTTTTTGTGATTTGTTTGGTATCGCTGTGCAATATGGGCAGTAGAGAATCTACAAAAAACCTGCTCAGTTTTTCTTTGTCCCCTTCAAACATGAAATGTACATGCCCCAATTTGGTCTTTGATAGCACACGGGTTTTGAAACCGCCTTTGTCCAACCAAAATTTGGCTGCCTTTGAAGCTGCTGCCACTACCGAACTCTCTTCAATCGCCATTGGAAGACAGTGAAGTTGGTCATCAATCAGAAAATTGGGAGCAAAGCCCAATGGCATATAAAAATTGGACAATGTATTTTCAGAAAACTCGTCGTGAAGCTTTTGAAGCTCCTCGTCATCATTCCAATACTGGGTAAGGGTTTGCATGGCTTTCTCTGAACCGTTCAGATACTCATTGACCAACCATTCTATTTTTCCTTGTTTCGACATTTTGGAAAAACCTTCAACCGGCTTATGTTTCATGTTAACTGATATTTTGTCTTACAAAAGTAAGGATTAGAAAATGGATTTGGAGCGTTTTGTCCTTTTTATTTAATAACTCTAAAAACCTAAAAAAATTATTGGACAATTCAGGTTTTAGAATCTTATTTGCAGTCTCAAAAGCGGGAATAGCTCAATTGGTAGTGCTTCAGCCTCCTTGCGGGTTCGAGCCCGTTTCCCGTGCTACTTTCAGCTTAATTAGCTCATTCAATTTTCTTTAAGATTTATTAAAATTAAACAGCAAAGAACCCATAATTATTCAATCTCTAAAATCAAAAAATTCAATACATTCAAAAAATAAATTTGCAAATTCAAAAATTTATTTTCAACCTTTGTCCATTCAAAACAAAAAAATGAATTCAAAATTTAACAAAATGCAGCTGATGATGTGCGGAAACGCGCAGGGGTTGCTTTTGGTTTAAATTGAAGAATCAGATGTTATACAGAAAGCCCCTGCCGACGCAGGGGCTTTTTTTTACGGATAAAAAAAATATAAAAACAGAAAGAAAAAATGACTTTCAAAACTTGTAAAACCGGCAAAATGATGATGTGTATGTGTATGCGCCCGCCCGAACTTTGCCCAAAGTCAGCAAGTGAATGAGTCTGTGAAAAAACAAATAAACAGCAAAACTTGAAGTCCTTTCGGCAAAAACCGGAGGGACTTTTTTTATATCAAACTTTTAACAATTCTAAAATCTTTAAACAATGAGTAATTTAAAATTTTCAACCAGTGCCCTTCATTCGGGCCACGATGTCAAAGCAACAGCTGGAAGCAGAGCTGTTCCAATCTATCAAACCGTTTCTTATGTGTTTGATAATGTAGATCATGCCGCAGGTGTTTTTGGCCTTTCAATTCCGGGTTATATCTACACCCGGCTCAACAATCCGACGACTGATGTACTTGAACAGCGACTTGCTGCACTTGAAGGCGGTATCGGTGCAGTTGCCACGGCATCGGGTGCCTCTGCGGTTTCAACAACTCTGCTGACACTTTTGAGAGCCGGCGACCACATCGTTTCTTCTAACAGTCTGTACGGAGGAACCTACAATCTGCTCAGCGTGACCTTGCCGAGATTCGGAATCGAAACCAGTTTTGTCGATCCGGATAATCTAAAAGCATTGAGGGCTTCGATTCGTGAAAACACAAGAGCGATTTTTGCTGAAACTTTGGGCAATCCGAAACTCGATCTGCTGAATGTAAGAGCGATTGCAGAAATTGCACATGAATTCAGAATCCCGTTGATCGTTGACAATACCGCGCTTTCGCCTTATCTTTTCAGGCCGATCGAACACGGAGCCGATATAGTCATCCATTCTTTGACCAAATACATTTCGGGCAACGGAACCGCTTTGGGCGGAGTAATCATCGATGCAGGAAAATTTGACTGGAGCAACGGGAAATTTCCTGAATTTACCGAACCTTCACCCGGCTATCACGGTCTGGTTTATCATGAAGCGCTCGGAAATGCGGCATTTATCGCAAAAGTCAGAATCGAAGGTTTGAGAGATTTTGGAGGCGCACTGAGTCCTTTTAATTCATTTCAGATCATTCAGGGATTGGAAACATTGCCCATCCGAATTCAAAAACACAGTGAAAATGCACTCAAACTTGCCGAATGGCTCGAAAGCCGGGACGAGGTTGCTTGGGTGAATTATCCGGGATTGAAATCAAGCAGCTATTATGAGGCGGCTCAGCATTTTCTTCCCAACGGACAAAGCGGTTTAGTGACTTTTGGTCTGAAAGGAGGTTATGCCGCTGCCAAAAAAGTGGTGGATGAATCCAGATTGTTTTCACTGCTTGCCAACTTCGGTGATTCAAAATCGCTGATTATCCATCCCGCTTCGACCACCCATCAGCAGCTTTCAGAGGAAAGTAAGCAATCGACCGGCGTTACGCCTGATCTGATTCGACTGTCTGTAGGGCTCGAAGATGTGGAGGATTTGATTGCTGATTTGAGAAATGTATTTGAACAATTGGAAACACAGACAGATGGATCGTTTGAGAACGGTGACAGTCAGGAATTACAGGCTGTCTGACGGTAATTTTTATGATTTTGATTTGAGTTTTCAGCTTTTTGGACGCTCGCTCCATACTGCGCCGGTGGTGCTTGTCAATCATGCACTGACCGGAAACAGCAGGGCAGCCGGCCCGAAGGGCTGGTGGAAAGAACTGATTGGTGAAGGAAAAACAATTGGTTTGGAAAATTATACGGTGATTGCATTTGATGTGCCCGGAAACGGTTTTGGTTCCTGTCCGGTCAGACTGAATGCAGATTATCGACTGCTGAGCCTGAAAGTCATTGCGGATTTGTATTGGAGGGCGCTTAACAAACTGGAAATTCAACATTTGTTTGCTGCCATCGGCGGGAGTCTGGGCGGAAGCATTGCTTGGGAAATGGCTTTTCAAAAACCGGATTTGATAGAAAATCTGATTCCGGTTGCCTGCGGTCTGAAGGCTTCTGACTGGCTGATTGGTAACTTATTGGTTCAGGATGAAATTCTGAATCATTCAGAAAATCCGGTTGAAACGGCAAGAAAACATGCAATGCTTCTTTATCGGACACCGATTTCTTTTGATCTGAAATTCAATCGAAAATTTCAACCGGAAGAAAATCAATATGAGGTTGAAAGCTGGCTGAATTATCACGGCAAAGCATTGAAAAACCGTTTTTCATTGGATGCATACAAACTGATGAATCATCTGCTGAAAACCATCGGAGAGAATCTGACCGAAAAAGAAATTTTAAATTTTTCAAAAATCAGTCAGTCCAAAATCCATCTGGTTGCGGTCGAAACCGATTATATGTTTACAAAAGAAGAACAGAAGGAAATCTATCGACAGATCAGAAGAAACAAATACAATATCAGTTATCACGAGATTTCATCGGTCCACGGTCATGACGCATTTCTGATTGAATATGAACAGCTGTCTTCGATTTTGAAAGAAATTTTTTCAGCCGGAACTAAAACTTCTGAAATAAAGAAAACCAGGATGGCAGCACTGCATTCAGCATGAAAGAAAAAATTAAATTAAAAAACAGAAAAAATGAAAATCATCAAATTTGGAGGAAGATCGCTTGCGTCTGAGCAGGGTTTTGAGAACGCAATCCGGATTGTCCAGCATCAATCAAAGAATGAAAAAATTGCGGTGGTGGCTTCAGCCATTGGAGATACGACCGATACGCTTGAAAACATACTCGAAAAAGCAAAAAAACAAAACGGTTATGTCGTAGCATTTGAAGAATTCAAAAACCGGTCGTATCATTTGGGAACCGATCTGACAGAAGAATTTGGACTGCTTCAAAAACTGTTTGAAGGGGTTTCGTTGATTGCAGATTACAGTCCGAAAATCAGAGATCTGGTTTTGGCGCAGGGCGAGTTGATTTCGATCAAAGTCCTTTCGGGACAGCTCTCAAAAAGAAATATCAATGCGATACCGGTTGACAGCCGAAAGATTTTTCTTGCTAATGAAAATTACGGAAATGCGGTTGCGGATGAGCAAAAATCAGCACTCAAAACCAAAGAGCTGTTTTCAAAATTTGACAAAAAATCAATTCCGATTGTCAGCGGATTTATCGCATCGACCCAAAAAGGAGATACGGTGACGCTCGGCAGAAACGGCAGCAATTATTCTGCTGCGCTGCTTGCCAAATTTGTGAAAGCAAAAGAATTGCGTAATTACACACATGTGGACGGCATCTTTACAGCCAACCCGGATTGGGTGAGAAATTCCAGGAAAATCAATCGGCTGAGTTATGAAGATGCGAATGAGCTTGCAAATTTTGGTGCTTCGATTCTTCATCCAAAAACCATTCAGCCACTGGTTGAAAATAAAATTCCGATTCGGATTTTGAACACGCTGAAACCGGACGAAAAAGGAACATTGATTTCTGAAAAACCGACCCAAGTAGGAATTCGTTCGCTTTCGCTTCAATCGGATGTTGCACTGATTCAGCTAAACGGTCAGGGGCTGCTTGGGAAATCGGGAATCGACGGAAGGATTTTTGGCATTTTGGCAAAGGAAAATGTGAGTGTTGGTCTGATTGCACAGGGAACTTCCGAAAGAGGAATCGGTTTTATCGTTTCTGAAAAAGATGCCGAGAAAGCCGCCTATGCATTACAAAATGAATTTAAGAAGGATTTTGACAGCGGAGATGTCGATCGGATTTCGACTCGAAAAGACATTGCGGTCATTTCAATTGTCGGTCAGGATTTGAGTAGTTTTGACAAAGCTTATTCTGCTTTAGTCAAAAATAAAATCATTCCGATACTTTTCAGCAATGCGGTGACTGGAAAAAATGTCAGTCTGGTGGTAGAAAAAGAACAGTCAAAAAAAGCTTTGAATGTGATTCACGGACAGATTTTCGGTATTTCAAAAACGGTCAATCTGGTTTTGTTCGGACACGGAAATGTGGGCAATGCGCTGATCGGTCAGATTCTGGAGTCGGTTGAAAAAATTGAAAAAAAGAAAAATGTCAGGCTGAATATTTTTGGAATTGCAAATTCAAAAAAAATACTGCTGGACGAAAACGGAATTGGAAATGACTGGAAATCAAGAATTGAAATTGAAGGTAAAAATTACACTACAGAAGACATCATCTGCTTTTCGGACGAACATCATCTCGAAAATCTGATTGCGGTTGACAATACTGCTTCAAAAGCATTAACAGAAAATTATATCCGTCTAATAGAAAACGGTTTTGATTTGGTTTCATCAAACAAAATCGCAAATACGGTTGATTATGAATTTTACAAAAAACTGAGAGGAAGTTTGAAATCAAATCATAAGGAATATCTGTACGAAACCAATGTTGGTGCTGGTCTTCCGCTGATTGACACCATCAAACTGCTACATCTATCGGGTGAAAACATCACCAAGGTCAGAGGTGTTTTTTCGGGCAGTCTGAGTTATATTTTCAATCGTTTTTCAGAGGATGAAGTTGTTCTCAGCGAGATTTTGGATGATGCAATCAAACTCGGATATACAGAACCCGATCCGAGAGAGGATTTGTCAGGAAACGATGTTGGCCGGAAACTGCTTGTACTTGCCAGAGAACTGGATTTGAAAAATGAATGGGATGAAATCAGGATTCAGAATCTGATTCCAAAAGAATTGCAGCAGGTTTCGACCAAAGAATTTCTTGAAAAGAAGGAAGGCCTCGATTATTATTTTGGTCTTGTTAAAAAAAACCTTGAAGCGGGAATGGTATTGAGATATGTCGGTGAACTTTCGGGTGATCTGCAGCAGGAGAAAGGGCTGCTTGAAACCCGTCTGGTTGAAGTTCCGACCGACAGTGCGCTTGGTCAGCTGAAAGGTTCCGACAGTATTTTTGAAATTTATACCGAGAGTTACGGCGAACATCCAATTGTGATTCAGGGTGCGGGTGCGGGGGCCTGTGTAACTGCAAGAGGTGTCTTTGGTGACATTCTCAGACTGGCTGACCGATAATGGATTAAAGATTCTGAAAATGGTTTTTGATTTAACAGTAATGTAACAAAAGAATCAGCAGAAAATCTTACCTTTGCAGCAAATTAATAAATAAAGAATTATCATCATGAAACAAATTTTTACATTGCTTTTTTTGAGTGTGTCAATGTTTTTAGGAGCTCAAAACATTCTTGATAATGGAAGTTTTGAGGATTGGACTGACGGAAAACCTGATTTTTGGTTCGGTTCCAAAACCAATATCGCCGGTTCTAATGTGGTGGAATCTTCTGACGCATTCGAAGGTTCAAAATCTGTAGCACTTATCAATACCGGTTCATCTCACAAAAGATTTACTACTCAGGGGTATGATTTGTCACAAAACACTTCTTACACTCTGACTTTCTATATCAAAGGTGAGGGAGATGTGAGAAACGCATTTTATAATGGTAACGATGAGTCATCAGGACAAGGATATTCATCATACACCGATTATACCGCTGCAACTGGTAGCTGGGAGAAAATCACCTATGTGTTTGAGACCGGAGAAGATGTAACAGGCGTTCAGCTCATTATTTCTGTTAGAAATACCGGAGAAAGCGGCGTGTTGATTGATGATGCTGTTTTGGTAGAAGGTGGTGAAGTGGAAGTAACTGAAGTTGCTACCATAGCAGAGTTGAGGGCAGGTGAAACCGGAAGTGCAATTTACAAACTGACTGGGGAAGCTTTGCTGACCTATATGATTTCCAATAGAAACCAAAAATACATCCAAGACAACACTGCCGGTATCCTTATCGATGATGTTGCCGGGCGACTGGGCAATGATTTTACCATCGGTGACAAAATCACCAATATCACAGGTTCGTTGAGCCTGTACAACGGTTTGCTCCAATTCATACCGACTGAATCTGAATCAGATATTGTTTCTTCTGGGAACGATGTGAATTACCAAATCGTTAGTCTTGCTGATTACTTGGCCGATCCAGTTGCTTACGAAAGTGAATACATCGCCATCGATGGATTGACCATTTCAGATGCTGAAGGAGGTGATGGTACATTCCAGAACGGAAAAAGCTATCCGATGACCGACGGTACTCATGATGTGGAAGGAAGAACCCAGTTCTATGATATTCCGCTTATCGGTCAGCCCATTCCAGTCACTACGACAGCTGTTATTGGATTTGGTGGAAGATTCAACGAAACCATTCAGGTTTTCCTGACAGATGTGACAGATCAGCTTGGAGTTTCTGATTTGAATGTCAGCAATGTGAAGATGACCACCGTGTGGAATTCAACTGCAGACTTTATGACCGAAGGCAAAACTGTAGTAGAAATCTACAATATGAACGGACAACTGGTACAAAGAAACAATGGAGTCAATAACTTTAGCATCAATGTTAGCAACCTTGCAAAAGGTATCTATGTAGTGAAAGTTACTGTTGATGGAAAAACCACTGTCAAAAAAGCGGTTAAGAAATAATCAGAACGACTGTTTTAATACAAAAATCCCGCTCAGCATTGAGCGGGATTTTTTTGTTGCGATCAAACCGTATTTTTTCTTCTTAGAATCATTCGGTCAAATGAATGTTTGCCCGGCCCGGTCAGTAGCAAAGCAACAAAAATACTTAGAAAAAGCAATGCCATTTCCTTGTCGCCAAAGTCGTGGGACTTGTGGTAAACGAAAAAAATGTAGCCCATGTTGATGACCAAAGGAATCAATGCAAATCTCGTAAACAAACCAAAGAATACGAAGGCACTGCAAACAAATTCAGCGAAGATGACAAGCCCGAAAGTCGCCGACATTCCTATCCCAAACGGGTCAATGAACTGTATGCTCTCTCCTGAAAATAATTTCTGGAATTTTCCAAGGCCATGCGAATAAAACATTGAACCAGCTGCAGAAAATCGCAAAATCAGAATCGCAAAATCCAGTCTTGTGTTATTTGTACCGGATGAAAATAAAAAACTTGATTTCATATAATTGATTTTTCAGTCAATAAAGATAGAATAAATCAATTGAAATTTCAGCCATTCAGAAATTCTATAACAAAATCATGGAAAGCATTGGGGTTTTCGGCATGCACCCAGTGACCGGCATTGGGTACGGTTTTGATTTCTGCTTTTGGGAAGTGTTTGTAAATCAAATCAAAATCTTCAGGAAGTATGTAATCCGATTTTTCTCCTTTCAGAAAAAGCGTGGGTTTGTCAAATGTTCCGATGCTCATTTCGTGTTCAATCATTTCGTTGTACCATTGATTCAATACTTTGAGATTGAATCGGAAAGCGTATTTTCCACTGTCGGTGGAATGTACATTTTTCAACAAAAACTGACGAACAGAATATTCGGGAATGTATAGTTTCAATACCTCTTCCACTTCAGCTCGTTTGTTGATTTGGTCAAAATCCACTGAATTCAATGCTTTGAAAATTCCCTGATGATGTGGCGGATATGCCTTGGGTGCCATGTCGGCAACAATCAGTTTTTCAAGTCTTTGCGGATACAAATAAGAAAATTCAATGACTGCCCGGCCACCAAGTGAATGCCCCAATAAAAAACATGTTTCAATCTGATTTTCATCCAAATAATTCAGTAAATCACCAGCCATCGCTTGCAGGCTCATGTCATCGTCATGAAAACTTCGTCCGTGGTTTCTCAAATCGATGGCGTGTACGGTATAAAACTCCGAAAATCGTTTGGACAAAGTCCCGAAATTATCCGCCTGACCAAAGAGTCCGTGCAGGATGAGTAAATGTTTTGGATGATTACCGTAGATTTTGCTGTGCAGAATTTGACGCATGAGACAATGGATTGAATTCCTGCAAAATTAACCAATAATAATGAATCATTCCTGACGATGCGCCAACTCAATTCTTTTTAAATAGGCCTGAATGGTATTTTCTAATCCGAGATAAAGTGCATCCGAAATCAAAGCGTGACCTATGGAAACCTCAGCAATTTCGGGAATTTGTTGGATGAAAAATTCCAGATTGTCTAAGCTCAAATCATGTCCTGCGTTGAGTTCCAGCCCGGCTTTGAGGGCTTCATCAGCGGTTTTTCTGTATGCATCTATTGCTTCCGGATTTCCTTTCGCAAATTCAACCGCATAATTTTCTGTATATAATTCTATGCGGTCGGTTCCTGTTTTGGCAGCGGATTCAATCATGCGTGGATCTGGGTCTAAAAAAATAGAAGTTCGGATGTTATTGTTTTTGAATTCACTGATGATTTCGGTCAGAAAAGATTGATTTTTAATCGTATCCCAACCTGCGTTGGAGGTGATGGCATCTTCGGCATCCGGCACCAATGTTACCTGTTCGGGTTTCACTCCCAACACCAATTCAATAAATTTCTCGACCGGATTTCCTTCAATGTTGAATTCGGTGTTGATGATGGGTTTAATGGCCCTTACATCGCTGTATCGGATGTGTCTTTCATCGGGTCGGGGATGAACAGTAATTCCTTGTGCACCAAATTCTTGTGATTTTATAGCGGCTTCTTTCACATTGGGCATATCACCACCCCGCGCATTTCTGAGGGTGGCTATTTTGTTGATGTTTACACTGAGTTTAGTCATTCTCTCTGTTGATTATAAATGGTTGTGAAACTTCTAATCCGAATTCACGGCTGGCTGTAATCAGGTGGTCAAAAATATCGGCCTGAATCTTTTCGTACACCGCAAAAGTGGAACTGTTCGCAAAACAATAAATTTCAAGCGGCATCCCAATGGAAGTCTGCGCCAGTTGGCGAACGGTCAGCGTGTCATTTTTGGAAATGTCATCTCGGTTTTCGAGATAATTTTGCGCATAAATCCTGAAAGTCCCAATGTTGGTCAGTTGTTTGCCATTGATGAGGTTTCCGGGATTTTTTACTTTCTGATTGGCCTTTTCTATGTCTTTTCTTTTTTGGAGAATATAGTCCTGAATCAAATCGATTTTCCCAAATTTCTCCAGCATTTTTTCGTCACAAAATTTGAATGAATTCACATTAAAAACAATCGCTCTCTTGATCCTGCGGGTATTGGTTTCGGACATCCATGAATTATTAGTAACTTCGGTTGAAATCAAATCATAGGTAGGAAAAGTTGAAATCGTTTTGTCGAATTTTTCGACTTTGGTCACCGTCAGATTGATTTCTTTGACAATTCCTTCCAATTCATATTTTGAAACCGAAATCCAGTCGCCAATTTTGATGCTTTTTGAGGTTGAAATCTGTACCCCCGAAATAAATCCAAGGATGGAATCCCTGAAAATCAGCAGTACTACGGCGGTCAACGCACCGAGTACTGTGAAAATCTGTGAAAGTTTGACATCGATTAGCGTTGCAATAAATGTCAGCAAACCAAAGAAAACCACAAATATCTTAATGAGCTGTGCAAAAGTCCTGAAACCAATTTTGGAATAAGTTTTCTCCTCGTCATCGTCATTTATTTCAATAATTGCATCTATCAACCTGAAAACAAACAATATAATTAGAGAAATAATCAGTAGCCCGATGAATTTTTCGGTAATTTTGCCAATGCCAGCATACTGTTGAAATACAAGCGGATTGACTGCCATCAGCAGACTGATGGTGAAGAAATGAATCAGTGAACGAAAAACTTTGTGCTTATAAAACTGCCGTGTCCATTTTATTTTTGAATTTCTCAAAAAAAGTTTCAGCAGAAAACCGGAAAGTTTCTGAAGTAAAAAATCAAAAGCCAGAAGAATCAGCGTCCAAATTAGAATTTCCAGAACAGGTAATAAGACTGACAATCCGGCTCCGTCTAATAATTGGTCGAGTTTTGCATGGACCATGTTGACAGTATTAACAAGAAACTGATTTGTGCTTTTTTCGAACACTGTACTTAAATTTTCACAAAGTTAGAACATATCTGTAGTAAAAAGGTATTAAATTTACAATCGTGGATGAACTTGCGATAAAAATCATTTTTGGTCTGGTGATGGTCATTGGGATATTGGGGAGCATACTGCCAGTGCTTCCGGGTTTGCCTTTGGTTTTTGGTGCTTTGTTGTTAGCGAAAATATTGGGTTATTCTTCAATCAGTTGGTGGCTGATAAGTTTCTTTGGTTTTTTGACCGTTCTCGGTTTGGTCTTGGATTATCTCATTCCAATGGCTACCACCAAAAAATTTGGTGGCAGCAGATATGGACTGATTGGGCTGACGATTGGATTTGTCATCGGTTTGATATTCTCTCCACTCGGCTTACTTAGTATTATAATAATTCCATTTTTAGGTGCGTTGGTCGGTGAACTGATTTATGACCGAAAAAGCCATCGCAGAGCATTGAAAGCAGCAAGTGGGTCTGTGATTGGCTATTTCTTGAGCATAGTGTACGGACTTACGGTCTCTTTCCTGATGTTTGGATTTTATTTGTTCAAAGACATTTTATAGACCGGCCCTTTTTTTAAGAAAATTTATTGATGATTTCTTCAAATTTAATACGGCTAAAAAACGACAATTCAAAAACTTGTTGTATATTTGCACTGCTTTTTAGGAAAAAAATGTCAAGAGAGCCTTTTTAGCTCTCTTTTTTATTGACTATGGACAGAGAGAAAATTCAGCATTTGGCGGAAGAGGCCATATCGGAAAATTCGGATTTGTTTTTGGTGGATTTAAAAATTTCTGCCGACAATTCGATTGAGGTATGGGTGGACAGTGATCAATCGCTTCCGTTGGATGAGATTGTCCGGATTAGTCGCTACATAGAGCATCATTTGGACAGGGATGAAGAGGATTTTTCGCTAAGGGTTTCTTCTCCGGGCGTGGGCAATCCGCTTTTGTTGTCCAGACAATACAAAAAGAATATGGGCAGAATGCTCAGAGTCAATTGTGAAGATGGTACAGAAATAGAAGGAAAACTAGTGGCTGCCGATGATGAAGGGATTGTACTCAAATGGACAGCAAGGGAGCCCAAACCGACCGGTAAAGGAAAACGGACCGTAGAAAAAGAAGCAACTATAAAATATAAAGAAATTAAAAAATCGATTGTTAAAATCACCTTTTAAAAAGCCAAAGAGATGGACAATACTGCATTAATTGAATCATTCGCTGATTTCAAGGACGAAAAGAATATAGACAGAATTACGCTGATGGCCATTCTGGAAGAAGCGCTTCAGGGAATTTTGAGAAGAAAATACGGTTCTGATGATAACTTTGACATCATCGTGAACCCCGACAAAGGCGACTTGGAAATCTGGCACAACAGAATCGTGGTGGCAGACGGTGAAGTGGAAGATCCGAGTGCGCAAATTGAATTGACATCGGCACGGAAGATTGAGCCGGATTTTGAAATTGGAGAAGAGGTTTCCGAATCAGTAAAGTTAGAGGATTTGGGGCGAAGAGCGATATTGTCGCTTCGTCAAAATCTTGCTGCTAAAATTCAGGAACACGACAATGCAAATCTGTATGAAAGATTCAAAGAAATGGAAGGAGAAATAGTGTCGGGTGAAGTACATCATTTTCGTCAAAAACACACCATAGTAATGGATGACGACCAGAATGAAATGATTTTGCCCAAAGAAAACCAAATTCCTTCGGACTACTTCAAAAAAGGAGAAACCATCAGAGCGGTGGTGGAAGAGGTGAAACTCAAAGGCATTCGCCCACAGATTATCCTGTCCAGAACTTCTCCCAAATTCTTAGAAAAACTTTTTGAAAGTGAAATCCCTGAAATCTTCGACGGCCTGATTACCATCAAAGGCGTAGCGAGAATTCCAGGCGAAAAAGCAAAGGTGGCCGTGGAATCATACGATGACCGCATTGACCCGGTGGGCGCCTGTGTGGGGATGAAAGGCTCAAGAATTCACTCGATTGTCCGTGAGCTTAAAAACGAAAATATAGATGTAATCAATTATACCAACAATTTGCAACTCTATGTTTCAAGAGCACTCAGCCCAGCCAGAATTTCAAAAATGGAAATCGATGAAGATGAAAAAAGAATCGCAGTTTATGTGAAACCAGAAGAAGTCTCCAAAGCCATTGGAAAAGGTGGCCACAATGTGCGTCTGGCAGGAAAACTCATCGGAATGGAAATTGATGTGTTCAGAGATATCCCTCAGGATGAAGATGTTGAACTGACTGAATTTAAAGATGAAATCGAAGACTGGGTCATCAACAGTTTCAAAAGCATTGGCCTGGATACGGCCCGTAGTGTACTGGAGCAGGATGTGAATGATTTGATTATCCGGACCGATCTGGAAGAAGAAACCGTTCTGGAAGTTATCAGAATCCTGAAGGAAGAATTTGAAGATTAACCCATAAAATCAAGCATCTAAATATAGAATTACTACATTTGCAAATCAAAAAAATTTATATCAATATATGTCGGGAACGATAAGATTAAATAAGGTACTTAAGGAATTAAATGTCTCAATAGATCGCGTGGTCGATTTTTTGGAGGAGAACGGCGTCCAAGTAGACCGTTCACCCAACACCAAAATTGACCAGACAACCTATGCGATGCTGGTAAAAGAATTTCAGTCCGATGCCCAGCAAAAAGCCGCATCTGGTGAAGTGATTATCAATAAAATTCCTGAAAAAAAGCCCGAGGAAGTCAAAAAGGAAGCTGAACCCCAAAAAGCAGTCGAACCGGCAGAAAAGCATGAACCCAAAGAAGAAACACCCGAGATTATAGAAACTGTGAAAGTAGAGGTGGAAGGACCCAAAATCATTGATAAAATTGATTTGGATGAATTGACTCCTTCAAAACCCAAAAAGAAAAAAACCCAAGAACCCAAACAGACAAAACAAGAAAAACCCGTCGAAGAAAAAGACAGTAAAACCGAGAAGCCGGAAAAAACGGAGAAACCCGCAAAAACCGAAAAGAAACCTGCCAAAGAAGAAAAACCTGTAGCAGCTGAAACCAAAGAAGAACCGCAAAAAATTGAAACGGTTTATACCGAATTGAAAGGACCTGTATTTACTGGCGAGAAGCTGGACTTGACCGAGTTTGAAAAAGACAAAAAATTAGCCGAAGACAGAAAGGAAAAACAAAAACAACAAAAAGAAAACAAGAAGAAAAGAAAACGAATCCGAAAAGGAATCCGTCCTGAAGAAATCAAATCTCAGGGAGGTGCATCGGATGACAAACAAGCTGCCAAACAAGGAAAAGGTGGGAAGGGAAGAAGCCCGAGAAGACCGGTGGTTGAACTCACAGAAGAGGAAGTTTCAAAACAAATCAAAGAAACTTACGAAAAACTGACCAGCAAAGGAAACAAATCAAGAGCTGCGAGAATCAGAAGAGACAAGAGAAAAGAGCGAAGAGAGCAAGAAGCCATGGAATTAGAAGCGCTGGAAAGAGACAAAACGCTTCGTGTGACCGAATTTGTTACAGTGAATGAGCTTGCAAGTCTTATGGATGTTGCTGTAACAGAAGTGATTTCGGCTTGTATGGCACTCGGCATTATGGTGACCATGAATCAGCGTCTCGAGGCTGATACCATTCAGTTGGTGGCCGACGACTTTGGTTTTGATGTCGAATTCAGTAATGTAGAAGAAGAACTCGAAATAGAAGAAGAAGCAGAAGACCATCCAGAAGATCTGGAACCCCGCGCACCAATTGTTACTGTGATGGGGCATGTGGATCACGGGAAAACCTCACTTCTGGACTACATCAGAAAAGCCAATGTAATTGCGGGTGAATCAGGAGGAATTACCCAGCACATCGGTGCATACAATGTACAGTTGGAAAACAACCAGAGAATTACTTTTCTCGATACTCCTGGTCACGAAGCTTTTACCGCTATGCGTGCAAGAGGTGCACAGGTAACAGACATCGCAATTATCGTTATCGCTGCCGACGATCAGGTAATGCCACAAACCCGTGAAGCAATCAGTCACGCTCAGGCTGCCGAAGTACCGATTGTCTTTGCCATCAATAAAGTGGACAAACCCACTGCAAATCCTGACAAAGTCAAAGAGCAACTCGCTGCCATGAATTTGCTGGTTGAGGATTGGGGCGGAAATATTCAGTCAGAAGACATTTCGGCCAAATCAGGGCACAAAGTATCCGAATTACTGGAGAAAGTATTGCTGCAAGCCGAATTGCTCGAGCTGAAAGCCAATCCAAACAAAAATGCGGTAGGAACAGTGATTGAAGCCTCACTCGACAAGGGGAGAGGTTATGTCACAACCCTGATTGTACAGAGTGGAACACTGCGGGTGGGTGATTATTTGGTGGCCGGAAGTCATCACGGGAGCGTGCGTGCCATGCTGGATGAACGAGGAAAACGGGTCAGTGAAGCAGGCCCTTCTACACCGGTGACCATTCTCGGTCTGAACGGTGCACCCACTGCTGGCGACAAATTCAGGGTCTATGAAGATGAACACGAAGCCAAGCAGATTGCCAACAAAAGAGAACAGCTGCAGCGCGAACTGACCATTCGTACCCAGAAACACATTACGCTGGACGAAATCGGAAGGCGAATTGCGTTGGGCGACTTCAAAGAATTAAACATTATATTAAAAGGTGATGTGGACGGCTCAGTGGAAGCTTTGACCGATTCATTGCAGAAACTCTCTACCGAAGAAATCCATATCAATATATTATTCAAAGGTGTGGGACAAATCACTGAATCTGATGTGTTGCTTGCAAGCGCATCTGACGCCATCATCATCGGGTTCAATGTCCGTCCGGGCGTATCTGCCAAAGAAATAGCGGACAGAGAAGAAATAGAAATCAGAAACTACTCCATCATATACGACGCCATCAATGATGTGAAAGAAGCAATGGAAGGAATGCTTTCACCCGAGATGAAAGAACAAGTGACAGGTAATGTGGAGGTGAGAGAAACCTTCAAAGTGTCCAAAGTCGGTACAATTGCCGGCTGTATGGTACTTGACGGAAAAATTACCCGAAATTCAAGAATCAGGCTCATCCGCGACGGAGTGGTTGTGCATGACGGTGAACTGGCAAGTCTGAAACGATACAAAGACGATGTCAAAGAAGTTAACAAAGGATATGAGTGCGGATTGAATATTCTTAATTACAATGATGTCCAAGTGGGTGACATCTTAGAAGCTTATGAAACCATCGAGGTGAAAAAGAAATTGAAATAAGTATTCTGCTGTGACAGAAACAAATATAAAACCGCTCCAAGCTTTGTGAGCGGTTTTTTTGTGAAATCCGTGAACAACGATTGATATGCACCTTAGCGGAATGAAGTTAAAATCTAAAAAAATTTGGAAATCTTAATTAAATGTTACAATTTTGCCACGATAATGTTATAAAAAATTAAGTATGAGGACAAAATTTGCATTTTTAAGTGCACTATTCCTGCTCTTTGCCGGGCAGGTGATTTTTGCTCAGGTTACAGGTACCGTACAAGATGAATTCGGACCTGTGGTTGATGCAGAGGTGACAGTAAAAGGTGGGGATGGACTTACTTTTACCGATGAAAACGGTAAATTTGAAATCGACGCTAAAATTGGTGATTCTCTGGTGATAACCGATATCATGGGAAACACACGGGAGTACAGCGTTACCAGATTAAATATGGGTAACCTACAACTCGACAGTGTTGTTGAATTGGAAGTGGTGACACTGACAGGATCAGTATTTGACCCTACTTCGAATTCAGTAGCTGGTGTGACCATCATCGATCAGAAGGCCATCGAAACCCTTACACCTTCAATGTCTGTTGACCAGATGTTATCCGGTAAGATTGCCGGTCTTAACTCGGTTGGACAGCAGGGTGGAGCACCCGGAGGAGTGGCGAATGTGATTATTCGTGGAGCACTCGGGCTGACAGGTGGGGTGAAATCTCCGTTGTATGTTGTGAATGGCGCATATCTGAATGAAGATGATGTGAACTCCATCAACCCGAACGATGTTGAGTCAATCGAGGTATTGAAAGAAGCTTCCAAACTGGCGGTTTATGGTTCAAGAGGTGCCAACGGTGTAGTGGTTATCAAAACCAAATCCGCAAGAAAAGGACAGTCAATCATCAATTATAGAACCAGCATGGCCTACTCTGAATTGATGAGTCTTCCTAATTTTAAAACGATGAATTCATCGCAATTGCTGGATTTGGATAATCAGTTGTTTGAGTTCGGACAGGCCAACGGTATTAACGGATTGGGTGTGTCAAGAACACCTGAACAAATTGCAGAATTAAGCAAAATCAATACAGACTGGGAAGATGTGTTCACCAAAAGAGGATATCTGGTTTCACACTATGTGTCCATTACCACAGGTAGTGACAATGTGGCAACCAACTTCTCATTGGGTTATGACAGCAACTCAGGAAACATTGTTTATTACAAAGGATTTAACCGTATCAGTGGTACATTCAATACAACTGTGGCCGTTAACGACAGATTCAACTATGGTTTGAATATGTCGGGTGCTTACACAACCCGCGACAACCCGCGTGACCGTTACAACGCACAGAGCCCTTTCTATAGTATCCTGAACAACAGACCTTACACTACTCCATACGAAATGGATGCCGACGGCAATGTGGTGTTGGATCAATACGGTGACCCAAAATTCAATACAGCAGTCAACGCAACCAGCTACGCTGCTTTGGATGAGCTGAAATATACAAATACAGAATACAGAAACCTGAGATTGTTCGGTTCCGGATTTATGGCTTTGGAAATATTCAGAAATGTGACTGCCCGTACAACCTTTGGTTTGAACTATGACAGAGCACAAAACGAATCTTTCGGTCAGCCTCGTTCAATTCTTTCTGACCTATTGGGTTACGGAGGATGGAAATGGGATTCAAGCTCAGACCGTTTGGACTACAACTGGAGAAATGAGGTGGCTTATGTAAACAGCTGGGGCGAACACAGCTTGAGAGCAACCTTGGGTTCTGAGTACATTAACGAGAATAACTATTACAACCTGATTAACTCAAGAGGTTATCCTAACAATATTCAGGATGTACAAGTTCTTGGAACAGTTATCCCTGCGGATACTTATACCAACCGTTGGGAGTTGTCAAGATTTGGTTATCTTGGGGTTGTTAATTATGACTATGATAAGAAATACTTCTTGGATGTTTATGCGAGAAGAGACGGAACTTCATTGGCCGGGCTCGACAATCAGTACGGATTCTTCTGGGGTGCGTCTGTTGCATGGGACCTTGCCAGAGAAAACTTCTTGAGTGATAAATCTTGGTTAGATGCATTCAGATTGTCTGCTTCTTATGGTGAAAGTGGCGATGACAGCGGTTTGGCTCGGTATTCAAACATCCTGAAAATCTTCCAAAGCAACCATCATGGAACACCTTATTCATATGTAAGTACAACCATTCCTAACAGAGATGTTACTTGGGAAAACAACAAAAAACTGAATTTGGGTCTTGACTTTGGTTTCTTCAACAAACGATTGACAGGTAGCTTTGCATATTTCAATGACAAAAGAACAGACTTCCTCTTTGTAGATACCATGGCACCGGAAGTTGGTTCTCCATCTGTGACTGTAAATGCTGGTGAACTTGAAAACTCAGGTATTGAATTTGCATTGAACTACGATGTTCTTAAATCAAAAACAGGATTGAACTTGTCGGTTTATGGTAATGTGACCAATATAAAATACACCATCAACGAACTTGCAAATGGTGAAACAGAAATTTTCCCTTCCGGTACATTTGAATCAATGATTCACAGAGTTGGTGAAACTCCATATTCATTCTACATGGTTCGTTATTACGGTGTTGACCCTGATACCGGTCAAGCGATTTATTTGGACAAAGACGGCAACCAAACCACTACTTACAGTGCTGAAGATATGGTATTGCTTGAAGGCAAATCACCACTTCCAACACTTTATGGTGGATTCGGTTTGAACGCTGAGTACAAAGGATTCAACCTGAGAGCTGATTTCAATTATCAAAGCGGTGCTTATATGTACAACAACACTTACTTTGATTTGATGAATCTTGCGCCGGGTGCAACCAACAACCACCATGTGGATGCATTCAACTACTGGCAAAATCCGGGTGATACCAATGTATGGCAGGCACCTTCAGCAGAAGGATTCAGATATTCTGATTTGTTCCTTGAAAAGAGTGACTATGTATTGTTCAGAAGCTTGGAATTGGGTTATTCTTTCGACAAAAAATTGTTTGAAAGACTGCCAATCTCAGGATTCAGAGTTTTCGTACAAGCACAGAACCTTGCGCTTTGGACCAAATACCATGGTAATCCGATTGTCGGCACCGGTTCTTCCGAGAGCAGTAATGTCAACAATACTGGATATGTTTCGGGTGCATTCACCGCATGGTCTTACCCATTGTCCAGAGTATATACTCTTGGTCTAAACATTCAATTCTAAATTATTAAAAGATGAAAAAGATATTCAAATATTTTTTGACAGCCACATTGGCATTTGCCTTTATTGGTTGTGAAAGCGATGAACTAGAACAGTTGCCTCCAGGTGATGCGATTTACGAATACTATTTCCTGTCGCCTGAGGAATTTGAATCAGCCATCAGAGGTGCATACATGTCCTTCTTTACCAGCGGGTTTTTCTCTGATGAAGCAGGAATCATTAAGACAGGAGACATCCTTGCTGACAATGTGATTTTTAATCCGGGCGGAAGAGGTACAGGTTTTACCGGTGCCAACTGGCTGTATGATTCAGGAACGGGAGCTCCTACCCAGATTTATTCAGCGGCTTATCAGATGATTTACAGATGTAACGCCATATTGGCCAACATCGACAATCTTGATGATGCTGACTTCCCTAACAAAGCTCAAATCAGAGCCGAAGCACTTGCTTTGAGAGGTATTGCACATTTTGAAGCCGCAAGAAATTATATCAAAATCCCTACCCAGGGGGCTGATGCAAATTCTTTCGTGGGAATTCCTTATGTAACCGAATTCGACCCGTATCTGGAGCCTGCAAGAGAAGCTTCTGTTGCAGTGGTATATGACAAAATCATTGCTGATTTGGAAGCAGCTCTTCCCGATATTCCTACGACTTCAGAAAACAAATTCAGATTGAACCAAAATTCTTTCAAAGGTATTTTGTCAAGAATCTATCTGTTTGCAGGTAATTACGACAAAGTAATCGAGTACGCTACTCCTGTTGTTGCAGCCGTGCAACCAGCACCCAGTGCTTCGCTTAAGAACTATTGGAGATCGAATGATGATACCGGAGTTTTGTTACAGACAATTGCTGAAGTTGGTGACCCAGTTATCGGTATCAACTACAGCCAAGGTACAGGTCCTACCATGGTAGCAGAATATACAGTTGACAAAGCATTCCATGATTTGTTCGACCCTGTTACTGAGAAAGACAGATACGAAGCTTCTATTGGTAAAAACAACTCGCTGAATATTTATTTTGTGAACAAATACATGCAAAGCATCATTGGTTTTGGATTGCACCACGGTAGATATTTAAGAGTTGAAGAGGTTATCCTTAACCTTGCAGAAGCCCAGTACCTGAATCACGACCAGCCAGGTGCATTGACCACTCTGAATATATTGAGAGATGCAAGATACACTTCGTACGCAGGTGGTGAATCAGGTGATGCATTGTTTGACGCAATTCAACTTGAAAGAAGAAAAGAATTGTGTTTTGAAGGCGATCGTTGGTTCACTCTGAAGAGACTTCAAGGTGTACCGGACATTCCTGCGGTATATTCGCAAGGTGTTCAGCGTTCAGGAAACGGAGAAATGGCTGACGGAACAGGTACATTGCCTGTGAACCTCAATCTTGCCCCAGGTGCAAGAGAATGGCAATTCCCGATTACCCAATCGCACATGATTCGTAATCCGAATATGACCCAGACACCCGGATATTAATATTCGGTTGTATAATAACAAAAACCCGTTCTTTTGGACGGGTTTTTTTATTCAGCGAAATTTTTGGTTTAAATTTGCGTTGTCTAATATTGTTTATGAAGAATCTGCTCTGTCTATTGTTGCTTATTGCTGCGCTGACTCAAACTGCTGCACAAATCAATACCGAACCGGAGGACAGAGAGGCCATTCAGGATTCACTGCAGAATTTTAGCGCAAGAGAACCGGCCAATGACAGCCTAAAGGTACACCGTCCGGTCATCACGGATTATGTGTATTGGAGAGAAAATGATTTTGCACCCACTGTCATCGACACCACACTCACTATTCAAAGGTTTTATCTACAGAATTATACTCAAAATGATGTTTTTGGAAAGATGTATTTTTCCAACTATGGACAAACATTTAATCCACTCGAATTTCAACCCAATAAATTTAGATTGCATCTACTGCCGACAGGGAAATCATTCAATTATCTTTTCCCAGAAGACATCAAATACTATGATGTGAAAACCCCGATGACCGAACTGCTCTTTGAAAACGGACTGAAAGAGGGCCAGTATCTGTCCACCACTTTTGCCCACAATCTTTCTGCTCGATTGAATTATTCGGTTCGTTACCGCGGACTGCGCTCAGTGGGAAGGTACAAAAACAATCTTGCCGCCAACAATGCATTCGTTTCCACCCTCAATTATCATTCACAAAACGAAAGGTTTAAACTCTGGACGCATTTCGCCTCTCAAAATATTGACAACCAAGAAAATGCAGGAATCAGTGATTTGAATGAATTTGTTTATGACGACAGCCTTAGAACCACCAACCGTCAGAACATTGCCGTCAATCTTGAAAATGCTTATACCGAATTTGATTCAAGAAGAATTCATATCGGGGGCAGTTATGGATTCTTTGGGCTTGCAAAATCGGATTCCACACAGCTGAATGCACCACTTGTATTTAAAAATATTTTTACTTACGAAAAACAAAAATATTTTTACAGAGAAAAACAAAACGAAACCTATTATCAAAGTTCTGTCTTTGACGATGTAAGCAGGAGAAATCTGAAAAGTTTTGAAACCCTTCAGAATACCTCAACTTTGCAGTTCAAATGGGGTGAAAAATTGCTTGTGGAATCGGGGCTTCGTTATGAAAATGTCAAGTTGTACGAAGAAAAGCTTTTGGAGCAGGGATTGATTAATATTCCCAAACAGTTGGATGACCATTTATTGGGTGTGGTCGGCCGATTTTATTTTGATTGGAACGATAAACTTAAACTTTTGGCGGACGCAGAATACAAATCGGGAGAATTATTTAAGAACCAGTACCATGTGAATGCAGAGCTCGATATTCAACCGCTGGGTGGTTACCATCTGATTGCCGGCGCAATGATGGAATCCGCTTTTCCATCGATGAATTTGTATTATCACCAAAGTTTTTACAAAGATTTTAACTACTACAATTATAGTTTTGATAACACCAATACCCGTCAACTGTATGCACGGCTGGATTTTGAGAAATTCAACACAAGGTTCAGCGGTCATCTGTACAACATCGAGAATTATGTGTATGTGGACACCGATTTCAGACCCAAACAGCTCAAGGCAGGTATTTCGATTTTTCAAATCAGAGGCGATATATTGATTCCATACCGTAAATTCAATCTGAGTGCGACCTTGCAATACCAAAAAGTCACACAAAATTCAGATTTCCTACCGCTTCCTGATTTGATTGGCAGAGCAAGTATTTATTGGCAGGACAAAATGTTTGACGGGAAGGCGGAGGTGCAAATCGGGTTGAATGGAAATTACTTCACAGAATTTCAATCCAGAGAATTTTTTCCGGTCATTAATGAGTTTATGCTACAGCGTACAAATCCTGATTTTGGAATCCAGAAAATCGGTGGGTTTCCGGTCCTGGATTTTTTTCTGAACATGAAAGTGCAACGGATGATTATTTTTCTGAGAGCAGATCACTTCAATGCACTTTGGGGCGAAAACAATTATTACAGCGCACCTTTCACGCCTTTCAGAGATTTCAAAATTCAACTCGGGCTCAAGTGGTATTTGTTTACTTGAGAAAATTTGAAGCTTGCATTTGATGGTTCAAATCAGTCAAAATTCTCATAAGAATAATGACCAATGATTGTGTAAGCAAACAAAATATCTTCGATGATTTGACCGTTCCCGATGTTGTGAACGATTTTGTATCTTTTGTTGTCTCTTGACTTTTTATCGACCACCATCCCGATATGGGTCATTCCGTTGTTCAGCCGCCAACAGACAATATCACCGGGCAGATAATCATCTGCATCCTCCGTCAATGGTTTTTCCGTTCCCAACCTTGAGAAAAAAACCATCAGATTGGGTACTCTTCTGTGGTCAATGTTGGTATCCGGTCGGGTGAGTCCCCAGATTTTTGGATAAAGCGAAAAATTGGCTTTCATGTCTTCATGAACTTCTTTCTGTAAATCAACCCCAAGTTTTCTGTATGTCCGGATGACTACATCTGTGCAAACTCCCTTTCCGGCCGGCACATCTCCGTTTGGATAGCCAATGCTGAAATAAGCCGGATCGTAAACAATATTAGGATCAACAATGGACAGTGCAGCATCGGAAATCCTTTTTTGTTTTTCGGTCAATTCATGTGTAGCGATGATTTCTTTCGGAGTATCGATGACATTCAAACCAACAAAATTCCGTTCATCCTTGCAGTTGAACAGCAATAAAATAATCAGAAATGGGAATATTTTTTTCAATGCTAAGTCGTTTAATTACCCCAAAATTACTTCAAAAAATCAAGCCAATCCCTTTCAATCCTGATGATTTTCCCTGTTTCCGGATGAATCATGATCCATTTTGTCCGTGAATCTACTACCAATGCATCGTCTTTATAGAATTCCACTTTTCGTGGTTGTCTGATGCCTTCCGGGATTTGGGGGTAGGTTCTGACCAGAATTTTGTCGCCGGGATAAAGCTGTTGTTTGTATTGGATATGGTGGTCCACCAGAAACCAAATATTTTTGGCATACTTGGTTTTTTGTTTGAGCAAATCCCAATGTTCTGTTGCCATCATTTCCACCCAATGAACATACTGCACATTGTTCACATGTCGGTTGTCATCAGTGAATTCTTCGGTTATTATGATTTCTTTTTCGTGAACCAACATTTCCTAAAGTACTGTATTTTGTAATTGTTCGATTTCATCCAATAAATCAAGGAGTTCGTTGCGTTCGTTGGATGTAACCAATTGTGTTCTATATGGTTTGAAATTTGGGATTCCCCGAAAATAATTGGCGTAATGTCTTCGGGTTTCGAGAATACCCAGTTTTTCTCCTTTCCATTCACAAGCCCAAAGCAGATGATTTCGGGCGGCTTCCACCTTTTGTTCCAATGAAGGTGGAGGAAGTTTCTCCCCTGTTTTCAAAAAATGTTTGATTTGATTGAATATCCACGGATTTCCGATGGTTGCACGACCGATCATAATCCCGTCCACGCCGTATTTGTTTTTGTATTCCAATGCTTTTTCGGGAGAATCGATGTCGCCGTTTCCAAAAATCGGGATTTCAATGTTAGGATGTGTTTTGACTTTTTCAATCAGCGTCCAGTCTGCTTGTCCTTTGTACATCTGCGAACGGGTTCGGCCGTGAATGGACAGTGCTTTGATGCCTGTTTCCTGCAATCTTTGGGCGACTTCCAGAATGTTGATGCTTTCTGAGTCCCAGCCCAAACGGGTTTTCACGGTTACAGGCAAATGGGTGCTTTTCACCACCGCTTGGGTCAGTTTGACCATCAAATCAATGTCTTTGAGTACACCTGCACCCGCTCCCTTAGTGACTACTTTTTTGACCGGACAACCAAAATTGATGTCCACCAAATCAGGCTTCACTGTTTCGACGATTTTGGCCGACATCGCCATGGCTTCTTCGTCACCACCAAAAATCTGAATCCCGACCGGTCGTTCATAATCAAAAATATCGAGTTTCTGTCTGCTTTTGATGGCATCTCGAATCAAACCTTCGGAGGAAATAAATTCAGAAAAGAGCAAATCCGCACCGTGCATTTTACACAAACGGCGAAAGGGCGGATCGCTGACATCTTCCATGGGTGCCAATAGCAATGGAAAATCAGGCAGACTGATATTTTCTCCGATTTTTATCAATTGATAATTTTTTGCAAATTTAGTATATAGTTGTGAGTTATGTCTTTTGTTTTTGTTTTTGTAGAATATAATCGCAGATGATAAATTTTCCATTTCAATCAATACTTCGTAATCTTGTATTCTCAAATGATGTCAAAAAACAACAAAAAGTTTAATCCCGCTCGTTATGTACAGCTCACGGGCATAGCCTTGGAAATGATGGTAATCATGTTCGTGTTTATTTGGTTGGGGAAAAAGGGAGACGAAAATTGGGGTGCGGCGGATTCAAGATGGTTTACTCTTTTGGGTACGCTACTGGGATTGGCGGTGTCTTTGTATGTGATTCTGAAACAACTCAATCGATTAAATGAAAAGTGATTTTATAAAAGCTTTGTCGTGTGCTGCGGCCTATGCCGTTGTCTTGTTGCTGCACTTTCTGTTGATTCGATACGGTTTTGATTCCGCAGCTGATTATTCGAATATTTATACATTCAGTTTTTTATTGTGTCTGATAACACTTTTATTGGTTGCATTCGCCAACCTGATTTTTCATAAACAACTCGGTTTTGTTTTCATCTTTGTCATCAGTTTGAAACTGATGTCCGCAGCAATCTTCATGAAACAATCTGATTTCAATGAACAGCCTGAATTAAAATACAGTTTCGTTGTATTGTATCTTATTAGTATAGTTCTGATTACGGTTTTCACTGCCCGATTGCTCCTGTATCCTGAAAAATGATAAAAAGCAGATAAATAGGTTTCATTTTTAATAAAATTAGACTTACTTTTGCACCTCAAAATTGAGCCAAATGAAAGTTGTTGCCAGCAGGCTGTTAGTATTTTTGTTTTTAATGTTCACTTTTTCAGCTTCCATCGCCCAAAACACAGAGGCCGAAACCGCAGAAAAAGGAGTAACCAAAGAGGAAGTCGATGAAGTCATTGAACACCACATGGCAGATGATTACTACTACACTTTCTTGTCCAACAAAGAGACCGGAGCACATTATGGTTTCCCATTGCCTGTAATTCTGATTGATAACGGGCTGAAAATTTTCAGTGCCTCAGAGTTTGATTACGGAGAGAATGTGGTCAACAAAGGAGGACAGTATTACAAACTGTATCACAGCAAAATCTATAAAACTGACGCACAAGGAACAATACAATACAAAGAAAACGGTTTCCCGGCCAACGAAAGGCCACTTGATTTCTCCATCACCAAAAATGTGGTGAACATCCTGATCGTAGGTGTCATCATGTTCTTATTGTTTACCGGGATGGCCAAGTCATACAGAAGATCTGTGGTTCCAAAAGGGCTGACCGGAATTCTCGAACCCATTGTTCTCTATGTGAAAGATGAAATTGCAATCCCCAATATTGGCGAAAAGCATTACAAAAGATTCATGCCTTATTTACTTACCATATTCTTTTTTATATGGATTGTGAATATGTTGGGCATGACACCCCTCGGAATGAATGTAACAGGGAATATCGCAGTGACTTTTGCGTTGGCCATTATCACCTTTGTGATTACACAAGTAGTGGGGACAAAAACTTATTGGAGTCATATTTTTGACCCACTTGGAAGTTCAATGCCTTGGATAGCCAAGATTCCATTGTACATACTCTTGGTGCCGATTGAGATTCTGGGAATTTTTATCAAACCCTTTTCACTGATGATTCGTTTGTTCGCCAATATGTCGGCAGGACACATCGTAATGATGAGTTTGTTGGGAATGATATTTATTTTCAAAAGCTGGGTAGGCGGTCCGTTGACCTTTGGTCTGACCGTTTTTATTATGATTATTGAATTTTTTGTAGCCCTGCTTCAGGCCTATGTGTTCACCATACTGTCGGCATTGTACTTTGGGTTTGCGGTAGCTGAACACGAAACAGAAGAAGCACAATAATAAAGGAATTGTTTAATTATTAAATATTTAATTATGGAGATTGTAATCCCAAAAATCGTAGGAGCAGGTTTAGCAGTAATCGGTGCCGGTATCGGTATCGGTCTGATTGGTAAAGGAGCCATGGAAGGAATTGCTCGCCAGCCTGAAGCTTACGGTAAAATCCAGACAGCCATGCTGATTGCAGCTGCCTTGATTGAAGGTATTGGTTTTGCTGCATTGTTTGCGGTAAACTAATCAAAACAAAAACTCACTGTCAACGGTTGGTTGCAGTGAGTTTTTATGAAATTATTAATTCAAAAGATTAAATGATATAAAATGGATAAATTAATCAACGACTTTTCATTCGGTCTGTTTTTCTGGCAGTTGCTCTTGTTTTTGCTCCTGCTTTTTATACTGAGGCGATTCGCTTGGAAACCCATCCTCAATGCAGTCAATGAACGAGAGAAAACCATCGAAGATTCATTAAATCAGGCCAAAAAAGCCAGAGAAGAAATGGCGAACCTGAAATCAGAAAACGAAAAAATTCTCAAAGAAGCAAAAATTGAGAGAGATGTAATCCTGAAAGAGGCCAGAACGATGAAAGACAACATCATAGCCAAAGCAAAAGAATCTGCCCAAGTTGAAGCAGACAGATTGGTGGAAATTGCAAGAGAAGCAATTCAAAATGAAAAATCTGCTGCAATGACAGAACTGAAAAATCAGATCGCTGCCCTCTCAATCGATGTGGCTGAGAAAGTACTGAACAAAGAATTGTCAGACAAAGCTGCCCAAGAAACCCTGGCAAAAGAAATGATTAAAGAAACCAAATTGAATTAAGAAATGGCGGGAATCAGAGCAGCGAAAAGATATGCCAAAGGATTGATGCAGTTTGTCAACGAAACCACTCAGTCAGAAAAAATCAATCAGGAAATGATTGACCTGAAAAACTCAATTCACGCCAGTCGTGAACTGAGAAACTTTCTGGCCTCGCCCGTATTGGACAACAAAAGAAAAGTGAGTATAGCAAAAGAACTGTTCAAAAGCTTTTCTCAGGTTTCTCAAAATTTCATTGAACTGGTGATCAATCATGGTAGAGGCGATATACTGCGAGAAATTGCGCAACAGTACAATTTTCTATACAACAAACAAAACAACATCACCACCGCCGAATTTGTTTCGGCAATCCCATTTGACTCAAACATGGTCAACAGCATAATGATGGACGCCAAACAAAAACTGGCAGACAATTCAACTTTTAATATTGAAACCAAAATTGATCCAGAACTGATTGGCGGATTCGTGCTTAGAGTGGGCGACAAACAAATCGATAGCAGCATCAGATCAAAGCTGAACCGATTGAAAAAAGAATTCGATAAAAATGATTATATCGTTAAGTTTTAGAAAATATAAATGACCTGTATAGGAATTAAACAAAATTTGAAACATTACTAAAAATGGCAGAAATAAAACCGGCTGAAGTTTCAGCAATCTTAAAACAACAACTCACCAATTTTGACACCCAAGTTGAATTGGCCGAAGTTGGAACCGTACTTAGTGTCGGCGACGGTATCGCTCGTGTTTACGGATTGGACAACGCACAATATGGTGAGTTGGTTGAATTCTCCAACGGACTGGAGGGAATGATACTCAATCTGGAAGAAGACAATGTGGGTATCGTGCTCCTTGGACCTTCAAAGGACATCAAAGAAGGTGATACAGTTAAAAGAACAAAAAGAATTTCTTCTCTCCGTGTAGGAGAAGGCATGCTCGGCCGAGTTGTCGATATGCTGGGGAACCCCATCGACGGTAAAGGCCCAATAGAAGGAGAACTCTTTGAAATGCCTATAGAAAGAAAAGCGCCCGGTGTAATTTACAGACAGCCGGTGAGCGAACCGCTTCAGACCGGTATCGTTGCCATCGACTCAATGATTCCGATTGGTAGAGGGCAAAGAGAGCTTATCATCGGTGACCGACAGACAGGGAAAACTGCTGTGGCCATAGATACCATTTTGAACCAAAAAGAATTTTATGACCGTGGGGAGCCTGTTTATTGCATTTATGTGGCAATCGGACAAAAAGGCTCAACAGTGGCTCAAATCATGAATACATTACAGGAAAACGGCGCAGATAAATACACAGTTATCGTTGCTGCAAATGCATCTGACCCAGCACCAATGCAAGTTTATGCACCAATGTCAGGAGCTGCAATCGGTGAGTATTTCAGAGACACCGGTCGTCCTGCACTGGTGGTGTACGATGACCTTTCAAAACAAGCCGTTGCCTACCGTGAGGTATCTCTGTTGCTTCGTCGTCCTCCAGGGCGTGAGGCCTATCCCGGGGATGTCTTCTATCTGCACTCAAGGCTTTTGGAAAGAGCCGCAAAGATTATCGGCGATGACCGTGTAGCCGCAGAAATGAACGACTTGCCTGAATCACTGAAAGACAAAGTAAAAGGAGGAGGTTCATTGACTGCACTGCCCATCATTGAAACCCAGGCAGGAGATGTTTCTGCATATATCCCAACCAATGTGATTTCAATTACTGATGGTCAAATCTTCCTTGAATCGGATTTGTTTAACTCCGGAATCCGTCCTGCGATCAATGTGGGTATCTCGGTTTCCCGTGTAGGAGGAAGCGCACAAATCAAACCGATGAAAAAAGTTTCGGGAACTCTGAAGCTCGACCAGGCACAGTATCGTGAGTTGGAGGCATTTGCGAAGTTTGGCTCTGATTTGGACGCCGCTACCATGGCCGTCATTGGAAAAGGTGAGAGAAATGTGGAAATTCTGAAACAAAATGTTCACTCACCCATACCGGTGGAGGAGCAAGTGGCCATCATCTATGCAGGTACAAACGGATTGCTGAAAGATGTCCCTGTTGCCAAAGTCAAAGAATGGCAGGAAGATTTCCTTTCACTGATGAGAAATAAACATTCACATACCTTGGAGCAAATCAGAAACAGAGAATATTCTGACGAAATTGTGGAAGTATTGAAAACAGCTATTGCAGATACAACAGTCAAATACAGTTAAACATTATTTAATTCATCATAATTAAAGAATGGCAAATTTAAAGGAAATACGAAACAGAATCACCTCGGTGGGTTCAACCATGCAGATTACAAGCGCAATGAAAATGGTGTCTGCTGCAAAGTTGAAACGCGCACAGGACGCAATTCTTCAACTTCGTCCGTATGCTGACAAACTGCGCGAAATACTGCAGAACATCAGCTCCAATATGGACAGTAGCCTAGGAGGGGATTTAACCGTTCAGCGGGAAATCAAAAAGCAATTGCTGATTGTTATTACCTCCAATAGGGGATTGGCAGGTGCATTCAACTCAAGCGTGGTGAAAAAAGCAAATTCAGTTATCTCAGAAGCCAAAGAGGCCGGAATTGAGGTGGAGTTGTTGACCATTGGAAAGAAAGGCTTTGATTTACTGAAAAAACAGGAGAAGATTTATAAAAACTGTTCATCCCTATGGGAGAATGTCGATTATGCAGAGATCGCTGCGCTTTCTGAAGAGGTGGTAGAGAAGTTTATCCACTCAGAATTTGATCAGGTGAGAATCATCTACAATCAGTTCAAAAATGCGGCAACTCAAATTGTGACCAATGAGCAATATCTGCCCGTTGAGCTTGCGGTATCTGAGCAACAGGATGCTACCACACTGGCCGACTATATTTTTGAACCCTCAAAGGAAAAAATTCTTACAGATTTGATTCCTCAAACACTCAAAACCCAGTTGTATAAAACCATATTGGATTCCAATGCAGCAGAACACGGTGCAAGGATGACGGCCATGCACAAAGCAACCGATAATGCGGACGCACTCAGAAAAGAATTGGTGCTGCAGTACAACAAAGAACGACAGGCGGCAATTACCAATGAAATCCTTGAGATTGTTGGTGGTGCAGAGGCTCTGGATTCCTAATCAGGACATAAAAGCAAATAGGAAAAAGACGGGGTTTTTGCCCGTCTTTTTTTTATCCATTAAAAATTTATGACTGTAATTTCCTTTGAATTACTGATATTTGCGAAAAAACTGAATGGTCTGGGAAATCTTTTTAGCTGTTGTCTTTGTTCTGCTCGCACTTGATTTGGGCGTATTTAATAAGAAAGCACATGTTATTTCACATAAAGAAGCAGCCAAATGGACTGCCTTTTGGGTTTCACTCGCACTTGCCTTCGGTGGAATTTTGTACTGGTTATTTGCACATGGACACATAGACAATCCACTGAATTATTCTGCGCAGACAGCGTTTTCAAAATATCTGCAGGGCTATCTGGTGGAGTTGTCGCTTTCGGTGGACAATATTTTTGTGATTGCGGTGATTTTTAAAGCCTTCAGTATTCCACAAAAATACCAGCACAGGGTTTTGTTTTGGGGAATTATTGGAGCCATCGTTTTTAGAGCCATCATGATATTCTTCGGGCTCTGGCTGATTGAGAAAATGGAATGGATTACATACTTGTTTGGTGCATTCCTGATTTATACAGCATTCAATATGCTTAGGTCACACGGAGAAACACAATTCGACCCCAAGAACAGTAAAATTCTGAAAGCCGTCAGAAAATTAATGCCTGTGACCAAAGGGCTTCACGGACAAAAGCTGATTATTCGACGGATGGGTAAATGGTTGGCCACTCCACTGTTTGTTGCGCTGATTGTGATTGAGTTTACCGATGTGCTTTTTGCCCTGGACAGTATTCCGGCCATCCTGGCAATTACAGAAGACCCTTTCATTGTCTTTTCGTCCAACATCATGGCCATTCTCGGACTTCGGTCGATGTACTTCTTTCTGGCCAATGTAATTGATAAATTTGCATATCTGAAATACAGTCTGACGGCCATTTTGGTGTTTGTTGGCATCAAAATGCTTTTGCATGGGTACCTCAAGAAAAATGAAATGGATCTACCCGAATGGCTTTCGCTGAGCGTAATCGTAAGCTCACTTGCAGCAGGAATTTTGTATTCCTTGTATAAAAATAAAACCTCTAAAAATTAATAATATTGAGATATTTTAGAAAAAGAATTGTAAAATTGTCAATTATTGATTAAAATAGGCCTAAATTTAGCAATTAATTAACGCGTGAATTATAATATAATTTGTTTTACTTATGAGAAAACTTTTACTTGTCCTTGTGTTTGTTCAATTTCTGTTTGGTGCAAACGCACAAAGCATTGTAGTGAATCCCTCAGGTGCTCCTGAGTCGAGTTATGATGCAGAACAGTTGTTGACAGATGTTTTGTTGGATGGTGGAGCTTGTTCTTCATCTTCCAATTTTCAGTTAAAAGACAATCCCTCTGAACAATTTCCCAGTGCCAACAGAAGCTGGGGGTATTTCACCAAAGGAAATTCAAATTTCCCGTTCAGTGAAGGAATTGTACTTACCTCCGGATATGCCAAAGATGCTGAGGGGCCTAATACAGGTATTATGTCTCAAGGCGGAGCCGATTGGACAGGTGACCCTGATGCAGATTTTCTGGCACAAATCGGTACCAACAATGCAACAATTTTTGAATTTGATTTTGTGCCTCAGGGAAACCAAATTTCATTCAACTACATTTTTGCGTCAGAAGAATACCCGGATTATGCCTGTTCAACCTACAATGATGTGTTTGCGTTTATTATCAGTGGACCCGGCATTGTAAACGACCCCGGTTTGTCTGGCAAAAATATTGCTTTGCTACCGGACGGAAACCCTGTGACCATCAATACCGTTAACGATGAATGGTGCGGAAATCCCGATTACTATGTTGCTGGACCTTTCGCCAATATCGAATACGGTGGGAGAACTGTTCCACTGACCGCCATGGCAGATGTGATCCCAGGACAAACCTATCATATTCGGTTGTTGGTTGCTGACGCCGCCGACAGGGCCTATGATTCTGCTGTCTTTCTTGAAGCAGGTTCATTCTATTTGGGATCCGTAATCGTAGATGAAGACGGTGTTGTGTTGGGAGATGATTTGTACATCTGTGGTCAGGATGAGTATGAATTGTTCGTAAACGCTGACCCAAATGAATTTGATATCCAATGGTTTTTCAATGACGACCTCATCCCGGGAGCAACCTCAAATTCACTGGTTGTCAATCAGAATGGAAACTATAAAGTGGAAGTTACCAGTGGTGACTGTACTGCTTCGGACGATATTAATATCGTCTTTGGAGAATTACAAACCAATGGTGACACCTTTATACTCGAAGAAATCGATTTGGATGAAAATGGCGTAGAAATCTTTGATCTGACAGAGGTAGAAGCCATGGTGCTCGACGATCCATCGCTGGCTACCTTTAAATACTATGAAACAGAGACCGATGCTGAAAATGAAAACAATGCGATTGCTAACCCCACTGCATATGAAGCCGCCAACGAAACCATCGTTTGGGCAAGGGTGACCAGCGTGGAAGGAGGAGTGAATTGCTACAGTATCGTCAAAATTATATTGAAAATAAAGCCCAACTGTATTTATCCCGAAGCAGCATGTTCCAATGAAGAAGGTTTCGGATTGAACATCCCGTTCCTCAATGATGGAGACATTCCGGCATCTGCACCTCCGGGACCAAATTACGGTTGTTTGTTCCAGCAACCCTATCCAAGATTTTATTATTTTAAAATCGCAGAATCAGGTGATTTGTATTTTGACCTAAATCAATACACAGAACCCGATCAGCAAGGAACACCTATCGATGTTGACTTTATCGTTTGGGGACCATTCAACGAAGTGCCATGTGAATATTCAGCACTGCAGGACATTGTGGACTGTAGTTATTCGCCAGATGCATTTGAGTATGTGTCTATTGAAAATGCCATAGAAGGTGAATATTATATCATGATGATTACCAACTATGCCGGAACCTACGGTCAGTTTGGTTATGTGAATCTGATTTTTGATACCGAGAATTCAACAGGTACTTTTGACTGTTCCATTGTAACTGGCGAAAGGCTGTATGAAGAATGCGACAATGACCACGACGGCCAAGTGTCGTTTGACCTTGCCTCCATTGCAACAGATTTGGTTGAAGGCAATCCTACACTGACTGTTAAATTCTATTCAACAGAGGAAGACGCAACCAACGACACAGACAACAATGTGATTCCAACCGGCATTTTTACCGTAAATCAAGCCGATGCACCTGTAACTATCTACGCACAAGTCAAAGACGGAATGGGTGAAATCACAAAAGTCTGGACGGTTATCTTGGATATCAATGAAGGAATTCAAGGACATCATGACGCGGAATTCTCAACCTGCGACATAGGCGGAGACGGTATTGAAATCATTGACCTGACCGCTATTGATGTGATTGACAATCCCGGTTTGTATGTCATCAGTTATTACGAAAACGAACAAGATGCTACTGAGGGCAACTCTAATGTGATTGCAAATCCACAAAACTACCAAACCGGCAATACAGTCGTGTATGTGAGAATTGTCAATGAGGACGGCTGTTTTGTGGTAGTCAAAATCACCATCGAACTGACCGAGCTTGAGGTGGATTTGGGAGATGACTTCAATATGTGTGAAGGAATTGCCGAATTGATGGCTCAAGGAGATTTTGAAGGAGACGGCGTAAGCTATGTCTGGGAAAAAGACGGAGTGGTGATTGTAGGAGAAAATGACCAGATACTGATGGTTACTGAACCAGGAACATATACTGTGTTTGTCACCAGAGAAGACGGATGTACAGGTTCTGATACAGTAATTGTAGGCCTGGATGAATTGGAAGTAGATCTTGGGGACGGATTCTCAATGTGTGAAGGAGAATTTGAATTGACTGCTACTGGCAATTTTGAAGGATTGGAAACCGTGACCTACACTTGGTCCAGAAACGGTGTTGTCATCGAAGGTGCCGATCAACAAACGCTAATTATTACGCAAACCGGTACTTATAGCGTGTTGATAGAAACCGAATGGGGTTGTACCGGAACCGATACTGTGGTCATTTCACAAGGAGAGGAACCCGTAATTACAGGCATCACCTACGGTCCTGATTATATACTCATTGAAGCCGAAGGAGGTGCGCAACCTTATCAATATTCGATTACAGGATATGTATGGCAAGACAGCAATCAGTTCAATTATCTACCACCGGGCAAATACACGGTGTATGTGAAATCTGCCGAAGGCTGTTTGACCACTATGGAAATTGCAGTTTTCAAGATTCCAACGATGTTTACGCCCAATGGCGATGGTATCAACGATACATGGAACATTCCAAATCTGGATGTCTATCCCGGCTCAACGGTGGTGATTTACGACAGAAACGGAAGATTGGTTTATCAGTCAGAACTGAACTCAAATACGATTTGGGACGGATTCTACTCGAACGGACAAAAAGCTCCGACTCAAGACTACTGGTATATCATTAACCTGACTGACGGCCGTAAATTCACAGGACATGTGACTGTGAAAAGCCGTGGTGAGAAAGATTGATAATTAGGGTCCGGAGCCCGCTCCGGACCTGAATTCATAAAGAAAATTTTTTGCAGATAAACACAATACGCCTACAAATGAAAAAAATTAATATACTCTTAATAACAGCTTTGAGTCTCATAAGTATGAAAGCTTTTGCACAGTCCAGTCTGCCTTTCGATGAGCAATATTTTATCATGGACAAATTTCTGGTCAACCCGTCTTTTACTGGTGCTGAAGACGATATAATCTTCAGGGCATCGCACAGAAGGCAATGGGACAATATGCCTAACGGCCCGGTTACAACGCTCGCAAGTGCACATGCCAACATTGTGGACAGGGTGGGTCTGGGACTCTATTTTATGAATGACCACAATGGAAATACAAAAACCAACAGTTTCAATCTGTCCGCCGGTTACCATATTCCTATCGGAGATAAAAACAAAAGACAACAAGGACAATTCTCGTTTGGTACTTCTTTGAGTTTTGCAGGTATGCATTTCACGGGAGAAACAGAACTGCCAAATGACCCAGTGTACAACGATGCAGAAACCAGGGTATATATCCCATACATCAACTTTGGTGCTTCAGCTACCTATGACGGATGGATGATAGGTCTTTCTGCCTTAGATATCCCGCTCAGCTACAACAGTCCGATTGTGAATCAGTACGAACCAAGCCCCATTTTCTATTACGGTATGCTCGGCAAGATTATCAATCTGACTACACAGTTTGAGCTCGAACCCATGGTGGCATATCGTTCTAACTTTGACAAAGACAGTCGCTTAGACGCCAACCTGAGAGCCAAGGCAAAATTCCAAGACAATGCCATCTGGGCAGGCGCCAATTACAGAATGGATTTCTTTGACGGCGAATCTCAAGCACTCAGCATTTCACCAATGGTGGGTGCGCAAATTGGAAGAATGCATCTCGCCTTCTCCTATAACATCGGCTTGAGTGATATGCAGTACGAAGGAAACAACGGATTTACCGCAGTGCTCGGATTCAATATCGAAAATTTCTTCAAACCCGGGTTTGAATGATTTGACCCTTATATTTTTTATAAAAAAGGCAGTTTCTTACTGCCTTTTTTTGTGCTTCTGATTTTGAACAGCCGACCCGAAAATTGTAATTTTGAAAAATGTATCTGAAAAAAATAAAATTAAAAAACTTTAAGAACTTCAGTGAAACCGAGTTTGATTTTTCTCCCAAACTTAATGCCTTCGTGGGCAAAAACGGAGTCGGAAAAACCAATGTGCTCGATGCAGTTCATTATCTGGCACTGACCAAAAGCTATCTCAATTATTCGGACCTCCAAAATATCAGATTTGAACATGATTTCCTGACACTCGAAGGAAATTTCGTGAAAAACAATACCGAAGATGTCGTCTTTCTTAGTGTAAGAAAGGACAAAGGTAAACTACTCAAACGGAATTCTAAGACTTACGAAAAAATATCTGACCACATAGGCCTATACCCCTTGGTAATGATCTCTCCTTATGACTTGGACCTAATCAAAGAAGGTAGTGATGTCAGACGGAAGTTTATCGACAACATCATTTCTCAATCCAACAAGGAATACCTCAGTTCACTGATTCGATACAACCGGGTGCTGTCACAGAGGAATACACTGCTTAAATTCTTTTTTCAAAACCAGACCTTTGATAGGAATTCGCTTGTAATTTATGACCATGAACTTATTCTGCTCGGAGAATTAATTCATGAAAACCGTAAAAAACTCATCCATGAATTCACTCCAGTTTTCAAGGAATATTATCGTTTGATTTCACAGGGAAACGAAAGGGTATCCATCCATTACAAATCTGCGCTCGAAGAGACTCCTTTTGAAGAATTACTCGCCTCATCAATCACAAACGACCGTTCTGCACAATACACCACCCAAGGCATACACAAAGATGAACTTGAATTAAAAATCTTTGATCATCCGGTGAAAAAATTTGGTTCACAAGGACAACAAAAATCCTACCTGATTGCATTGAAACTGGCTCAATTGGAGCTGATTCAGAAAAAGATAGGCCATACGCCGGTTTTGCTTTTGGATGATATTTTTGATAAATTAGACGAATATAGGGTCGAACAATTGATCAAACTGGTGAATGAAGAAAAATTCGGTCAGATTTTTGTTTCTGATGCTCACCCCAAAAGAACGGCTGAAATTCTGAAAAGAATCAATTCGGAAAGCAAGATATTTGAATTATGAAAAAACAAAACTTACTAAATCTGGGAGAAGCCATCAAACAGGTTTATGCAGAACTGGGAATAGAAGAAAAGATTCTAACTGTAAAAGCAGAAGAGGCTTTTGAAACAATGATGGGCAAATACATTATGGGGTATGTAGAAACTTTTTACATCAAAAACAAAGTGTTGTACATCAAAATAAAATCGCCAGAATTAAAAAACGAACTGTCCATGGGAAAGTCTAAAATCAAAGAGCACATCAACAATGAATTGGATGTTGACTACCTGAATGACATTAAATTTTTGTAATGCCACTGATTGAAAAATCCGTTTACGATTCACCCGGATTACTGTTTGATAACCCGCATTTTACTACAATTTTTATCAATAAAATCAGAACAACCTCCCGCCCGGATTACAAAAGAAATAGAATTGAACTGAATGACGGTGATTTTATTGACATCGATTTTGTGCAACATTCCGACAAAATGGCTTTGATATTATGTCATGGATTGGAAGGGAGCTCTTTTAGGAATTACAACAATACTGCTGCGAATTACTTTATTCAGAAAGGTTTTTCTGTTTTTGCATGGAACAACCGAAGTTGTAGCGGCGAAATGAACCGTTTGCCAAAACTCTACCACCATGCAGCCATTGAAGACCTGAATGCTGCGGTTGATTTTGTTTTGCAGCGTGATTTTCAGCAGATTTTTTTACTCGGATTTTCTATGGGCGGTGTTCAGATTCTGAATTATTTTGGAAAAACTGTGACTGACGAAAGAATCAAAGCAGCAGTTGCGGTTTCTTCGCCGGTCTATCTGAAATCGAGTGCCGATGCACTGAAAGAAGGATTCAATCAGTTGTATCTGAAAAATTTTCTCAAGGCCATCAAAAGAAAATTGCGTCAAAAGTCCAAACAATTCCCTGATTTATTGGATTGGGGCAGGCTCGAAAGAGCCAAGGATTTCAATGAAATAGATGAGTTTTACACGGCTCCGGTTCATGGTTTTGACGACGCAGCGGATTATTATCGCAAGGCTTCACCGGGCAATGTGCTCCAAAATATCAAAAAACCGGTACTGATCCTCAATGCATTGGATGATCCTTTTCTAAGAACAAATAGTTACCCAAGTACATTTGCTTCGAATTCTGATTTTGTTTTTCTTGAAACGCCAAAGAAAGGTGGACACTGCGCATTCCCTTTGAAAAAAGGAAAAACTTCTTTTTCGGAACAGAGGGCCTATGAATTTTTTAATTCTGAGATAATTTCCAAAGGATTGTGAGCCGAAAAAACGGAATTACCTGCTACCAGGACATCTGCACCGAGTTGGGTCAGTTGCTCGGCATTGCCCAATCCCACGCCGCCATCGATTTCAATCAGTACTTCTGCATTTTTTCTATCTATGAGTTCACTTGCTCGGACTAATTTTTCGTAAGTATTTCGGATAAATTTTTGTCCCCCGAAACCCGGATTTACGCTCATAATCAGCAATAGGTCAATGTCTCTAATGATGTCTTCTAACAATTCGATCGGCGTATGCGGATTCAATGCAACTCCGGCTTTCATGCCTTCGTCTTTTATGGCCTGAACGGTTCGGTGTAAATGGCTACAAGCTTCGTAATGCACGGTCAATATGTCTGCTCCGGCTTCCTTGAATTCTTTGACATAGCGCTCCGGCTGGACAATCATCAGGTGGGTGTCGAGTACTTTGTCGGTCAGTCCGTCAATTGTTTTGATGACAGGCATGCCGTAGGAAATGTTCGGAACAAAAACGCCGTCCATTACATCCAAATGAATCCATTCGGCCTCGCTTTGGTTGAGCATTTCGATGTCTCTTTGAAGATTGCCAAAGTCGGCAGCTAAAACAGATGGAGCGATGATGGGCATTTTGCTGTGTTTATTTTTCACAAAATTAAGTCAAATAAGTTGATGTTTCGGAAAAAAGGAAAAAATCCTTTGAACTGCGGTGTCAATATCCGAAGAAAGTATGTAAAGTTGTGTGTTTATTAAAAAGTTTGTTAGTTCTATGATTTATTTGAACTTAATTTTTAAAATCTAAATTCAGCATCAAGGAATTGCGATTATAAAACATATTAAAAAAATCCCAAAGACACAGTGCTTTGGGATTTTTATATTTGTAATGAAAAAATTAACTATCTTCCGATGTAAGTTTTCAAAATCTTACTTCTCGAAGTGTGTTTCAATCTTCTGATTGCCTTCTCTTTGATTTGACGAACTCTTTCTCGGGTCAGGTCAAAAGTTTCACCGATTTCTTCGAGCGTCATCGGATGTGCACCATTCAGGCCAAAATACAATCTGATTAAATCCGCTTCTCTTGGTGTCAGTGTTTGCAGTGCTCTTTCGATTTCAACTCTGAGAGATTCAACCATCAATTCTCCGTCTGGGCTGGGTGATTCACCTGTGTTCAGTACATCATAGAGGTTGGAATCCTCTCCTTCTACCAGAGGCGCATCCATGGAAACATGGCGGCCAGAATTTTTCATTGATTCTTTCACATCTGTTTCAGACATGTCCAGAAGTTCAGAAATTTCTTCGGCCGACGGAGCTCTCTCGTGTTCCTGTTCCAAAGTGGCATACGCTTTATTGATTTTATTGATAGAACCAATTTTATTCAAAGGCAAACGAACAATTCTCGACTGTTCGGCCAATGCCTGCAAAATTGATTGTCTGATCCACCAAACCGCATACGAAATGAATTTGAACCCTCTGGTTTCGTCAAATCGTTGTGCTGCTTTGATTAGCCCAAGGTTTCCTTCGTTGATGAGGTCGGGTAGGCTCAATCCTTGGTTCTGGTATTGTTTGGCAACCGAAACCACAAAACGCAAATTTGCTTTTGTGAGTTTTTCTAATGCCCTTCTGTCTCCAGCTTTGATTCTTTGTGCCAATTCCACCTCCTCATCCGCGGTGATCAAATCAACTTTTCCAATTTCTTGCAAATACTTGTCAAGTGAAGCAGTTTCCCTGTTTGTGACCTGCTTTGTAATTTTTAACTGTCGCATTATGTAAAAATAAATTCTTTTGGGTTAAATTTAGGCTTGCAAAGATATATACGGAATAAACGCATCAAATGTTACAATCTTGTGTAAATGTTTTGCAAACACAAATTATAAACGATGAATGTAGAGGAATTCAGAGACTATTGTCTGCATAAAATGGCCGTTACAGAGGAATTTCCATTCGGTGAGGAAACGATGGTTTTTAAGGTGGCTGGAAAAATTTTTGCGCTCTGTGGTTTGGACGAAACCGAGATGCAGGTCAATTTGAAATGCGAACCTGATTACGCCGAATGGCTCAGAGAAAAACATTCCGAAATTCGCCCGGGCAAGCACATGAACAAAAAGCATTGGAATACAGTTTTTTTTCAAGGGAATTTGTCTGACCGGCTTTTGAGAGAGCTGATAGATCATTCCTATCAGCAAGTAGTTCAGTCTATTCCGAAGAAGAAAAGAAAGGAATCGGGACTTTAGTCATCGGTCATTAAAAATTTGAGGGAGATGTTGTTTTTAAGTACATGAATGGTGTCGCTGTTCTCGTTTTTCCAAATCAGATAAGGCGGTTCTAACGAACGAAAACTTACGGTTTCACGGTCCTCTTGTGTCGAATGAATGAATATGAGCGAATCCTCTATGGGTGTTTTCAGTTGGTCTTTAATTGGTTTAATATCGGTTCTTAGATAATAGGGTTCATTGATTCTCAACGAACCGTCTCTTTCCAACGACCATTCAATCAGATATGGATGGATGACAGTCGATTTTTCAACATAAATTTTTGAACTGTTCAAAACAAATCGAACCATAAAAATAAGAGAGACAAGGATTAAAAATACCATGACCCAATAAATTTTTCGCCAACGATTGCCGTGTTTTTTCTCTACTTCCAAGTGAATTATTTGATTTGTTGAACAAATGTACACAAATAATTTCATTGAAATTTCTGTGAAGAATATCAAAAGGAAACAGCTTTCCGTTTATTGACCCAGGGTATGAATCAAGTCTTTAAATTTGGCTAAATTTGCAGCTTCAAAGTCCAAACAATGCAATACCATCACAAAGAAATTGAAGCCAAATGGCAGAAATACTGGGAAGAAAATCAAACTTTCAGCGTATCCAATCATTCCGAAAAACCAAAATGCTATGTGCTCGATATGTTTCCGTATCCGTCCGGAGCAGGCTTGCATGTCGGGCATCCGTTAGGCTATATTGCTTCAGATATTTATGCACGTTACAAAAGATTGAAAGGATTCAATGTATTGCATCCCATGGGTTATGATTCATTTGGATTGCCGGCCGAACAATATGCGATTCAAACCGGACAGCACCCTGCGGTGACCACTGAGGTGAACATCAAAGGAGGGGTGGACAAACAAGGAAATAAAATAGAAGGTTACGAAAAACAACTAAAAAAAATAGGGCTTTCTTATGATTGGAACCGTTCTTTCAGAACCACAGACCCGGAATATTACAAATGGACCCAATGGATTTTTATTCAATTGTTTAATTCTTATTACTGTAATGACGCCAAACAAGCACGACCGATTGAAGAGTTGACCGAAGTATTTGTGCTGGAGGGGAATACAAATATCAATGCGGTTTGTGATGAGGATACGCCACAATTTTCTGCGGATGAATGGAAAGCTTATTCCGAAAAACAAAAACAAAAAATCTTATTAAAATACAGACTGACCTATTTGGCAGAAGCCGAAGTAAACTGGTGTGCCGCCTTGGGAACGGTTTTGGCGAATGATGAAGTCGTAAACGGCGTTTCGGAAAGAGGCGGATATCCCGTCGTTCGAAAAAAAATGACACAATGGATGATGCGCATCACTGCGTATGCCGAAAGATTGTTGAAAGACCTTGAGAAAATCGATTGGCCACAGCCGATCAAAGATGCACAATCGTATTGGATTGGAAAGAGCAAAGGAGCTACAGTGAGTTTTGTCCTCCCCCAAGCCTCCTCCAAAGGAGGGGAAACCAATAGACCCGGCTATTTGACCGGAGGTTCAAATTCTCATTTATTGATTGATAAAGCCAAAGAAATGAGAAAAGCCCCGACCAAGGCAGAAGATTTTCTGTGGCAGAATTTGAGAAATAAAAGTTTGGGATATAAAATCAGAAGGCAACATTTGATTGATAACTTTATAGTTGATTTTGTATGCTTATCTAAAGGATTGGTGATTGAAGTGGATGGAGAAATTCATAATCAACAAAAAGAAGAAGACGAAAACCGAACCATGATATTGAATACAAAGGGCTTCAAAGTAATTCGATTTACAAATAAAGAAGTATTGGAGTCATTAGACATGGTTTTAGGAAAAATCAAAATGGAGTTGGAATCACTGCCGGACAGAAGAATTGAGCATAAAACTCCCCCTCCTTTGGAGGGGGTCGGGGGAGAGGAAACTCCCCTCTCCCTCGGAGAGGGGTCGGGGGAGAGGATAGAAGTCTTCACCACCCGTCCCGACACGATTTACGGAGTATCTTACCTTTGTCTTGCGCCCGAGCATCCTTTGGTTATGGACATTACAACCCAAGATAGAAAAGAAGCCGTTCAAGCTTATATTCAACAAACTTCCATGCGTTCTGAACGAGAAAGAATGGCGGATGTGAATAAAATTACCGGAGAATTTACCGGTGCTTATGCGGTTCATCCGCTCACCGGACAGGAAATCCCGATTTGGATTGGGGATTATGTGCTCTCCGGTTATGGAACGGGAGCTGTAATGGCCGTTCCGGCGGGTGATGAGCGAGATTTCAAATTTGCTTCCCACTTCAATTTACCCATTCCGAATATTTTCAAAAACAAAGAAAATGAACTTCCTTTTGCCGAAAAAGAAGGCTTTGAGCTGATCAACTCAGGAGAAATAAACGGTTTGAGCTACAAAGAAGCCACTGAAAAAATTATTTCAATATTAGAAGAAATGAAAATCGGAAAAGGCAAAGTGAATTTCCGTTTGCGGGATGCGGTTTTTTCTCGACAACGCTATTGGGGCGAACCCGTTCCGGCTTATTACAAAAACGGTGTTCCCTATATGATTGATGAAAAATATTTGCCTTTGGTTTTGCCCGAAGTCGATGAATATTTGCCGACCGAAACCGGCGAACCACCTTTGGGAAGGGCCAAAAACTGGGCTTGGGATACTTCTAAAAATGAAATTGTAGAAAACAGTAAGATTGACGGAGAAACTATTTTTCCATTGGAATTGAATACCATGCCGGGTTGGGCAGGAAGTTCCTGGTATTTCCTTCGTTATATGGATGCGAAAAATGAAGAAGAATTTGCCTCCAAAGAAGCCCTGGAATATTGGCAACAAGTGGATTTGTATTTGGGCGGAAGCGAACATGCCACCGGACATTTGCTGTATGCGCGTTTCTGGCAGAAATTCCTGTTTGACAGAGGTCTTGTTCCCAACGATGAATTCGCCAAAAAACTCATCAATCAGGGAATGATTTTGGGAATGAGTGCATTTGTGCATCGAGTTGATGGAACCAATCAATTTGTTTCAAAGGGATTGGCGGAACAATACGAAACAACACCCATCCATGTCGATGTAAATCTTTTGAAAGACGGTGGCGATGAATTAGACATTGAAAAATTCAAAGCATGGCGTGAGGAATATACAGATGCCGAGTTTATTTTAGAAGATGGAAAATACATTTGTGGTCGCGAAGTCGAAAAAATGTCCAAATCCAAATACAATGTGGTCAATCCCGACGATATATGCAAACAATACGGTGCGGACACACTTCGTCTCTACGAAATGTTCCTTGGCCCGATTGAAC